>Ga0307478_10001134_pt1 | contig 24216 bp, 19 predicted proteins | sample atmos_gasesECM4C_2_FD_203713 | JGI IMG/M metagenome (GOLD analysis project Ga0307478, IMG submission 203713) | Hardwood forest soil microbial communities from Morgan-Monroe State Forest, Indiana, United States - atmos_gasesECM4C_05 | ecosystem: Environmental > Terrestrial > Soil > Temperate...
CGCTCCTCACTCGCCGCTCCAACTCTGCTTGCTTCCACCGGTGTTCTTGGATTATTACCTCAATGACTCCGGGGGATACGATGTACCTAGCTATCCCTAATCAAGCGCGGGATGTGGATGTAGTGGGATTAGGTACCACAGCCACTCTTTACCCTGAGCTTCCGCGAAGGGTTGGCCGTGCGGGCTTTGCAATCGTCGCTGAATCGGAGGCTATGCGCGGCCTACAAAACCGGGCACAGCCAAGAGTCGCTTCGCTGCCAAAACCAGATGCGTGGTGCGCCTCAGTTTTGCGGGGGAGCAGGCTCCTTGCCGTATCTCCCAAATCTCTTGCCTTGCACCTGCGTGAACGATGGATTCGGGAGAAACAGCGACGACTGCGGCTGCCCGATGTTCGTCAATTGGTAGGTCGTCGTGCCGAACCGCGGGTCGTTGCGTATCTCCTTCACAAGGAGATCGAGGTCGGAAGAATACCATCGCTCGGTCGTGATGACGATGTCCGCCGAGTTTCCGATCTGCCCTGCCAGGACCTTTCGCGTGACGAGCTGATCATCGACTTTGTACTGTGCGCTCGTCGCTGTGTCTGTGAACATCTCATTCGGTTTGTCGTCCACGGTTTCATTGGTCGAGGCCGAACTCGACGCGCCGTTTTTTCCGGTGCGCGGGCGACGGGGTTCGCGGATAGGAAACGCCTCGTACGTACCTTTCATCACGTTGATGATGTACTCCATCGAGGTAGACAAATTGCGTATGTATGCAAACTCGTAGGATTTCCCCGAAGACGCCCACGGCCCGATCGCTGAAAAGGTCACATCCCGATAAGTGCTGCCGTCCGTATCGCGGGCCACCGTTCCGGTCTTGGTATTCGTAATCGAGTTCCCGGGCAGCGTCTGGACCGTCGTGATCGTAAACGACGCTTGGAATGGCTTCCCCTTCACAGTCTTGCCGCCGAAGCCGCCCATCAGCCCGCCAAATTCGAACATCCCCGGCCCGGGACCGCCGGGACCGCCAAAACCACCCGGGGGCCCTTGTGCCCCCACAACCAGCGCAACGCCTGCAGCGACAATTGCGGCCAGACTTACGCGAACCGTTACTCTTCTCACGAACCTACCTCCGCGAATCGAATCACCCTAGACCAGCAGCCAAATTTTCGGCACGCCGCACGCTTCACAGTCCTTTACTGAACAAGCCTCACGCCGCGGGGCCAGCCATCTTCGCCAACCAAAACGTCCGCGCGAATCAAATCCTCATCCGGCGTTTCCGCCACCGGATAACCGAGCTGCGCAAGCGAAGCTCGCGTCAACTGGACGCGAACAACCATGCCTGGATCGTCCGAATTGATTGCGCCTGTGAAGGGCACCGGCACAAAATCGGATGCGACATACATTTGCCTCGCGGAAGCCCCGGCGGCGTCCGGACTCATCTCTGGTTGTGCCGGTTGGGCTTGGGGTGCGATGGCGAGCCCCTTTGCATCGAGCGGCTCCATCGACTGCTGTGAAATATCTTTCCTGGGTGTGGGCGACGGCTGCCCCTTCGAACGCAAGCCAACAGTCCACAAGAAAACCAGCAATAACGCCGCAGCAGCTCCGACGCTTGCCCATTCCAGGGATCTACGCCACGCCGCGCGCCTGTGATGATTCCGAAATGCTGCCAATAGGGCTGTCTGCACGTGAGGGGGTGTCTCCTGGTCGCGCGCCCCTTCCCCCACGATTCGGGAAGCCTCAGTCAATGCAATCGCGGCCGCCATTCGCGCGGCGCAAGTCCTGCAGCGAGCCGTATGCTCGAGGGCTGCCTCGCGCACGCTCACGTCGAGCAATTCCATGCGCACAATTCCGTGCACTACTTCGTCGAATTCCTTGCACGTCACCTCTTTCATGACTTACCTCCCGACTGTGCGCGCGTCATCTTCGTTGCAGCCCGCGTCGGCCGCAACTTGTCGAGCAGCATCGAGCGTGCTCGGTTAAGACGCGACCTCACTGTGCCCACAGGGCAATCCAGCAATGCCGCCGCTTCGAAATAGCTCTTTCCCTCAAGGTCGCACAGCGTCAAAGGCCCGCGATAATGATCGGGAAGGGTGAGCACTGCTGCGCGCAACTGTTCTGCCATCTCCGATCGCTCAAACCCTTCGAGGATTCCCTCCACATGAGCGGGACTCGCGGGCGAACGCCCATTCCCGTTTGAGCGAGCCTGTCCCGCACTCCACTCCTGCGAAAGACCGCTGCCAAGTTCGTCTGATAAGGGAACGTACCGCCGCTCCCGCTCGTGGTGCTTTCGGAGCTGGTTTCGTGCGATGCCAAACAGAAACGCGGCGGGAGTACCCTTTTCTTCGTCAAACTTGCCGGCGTGGCGGATCAGCGTTAGGAATGTGTCCTGGACTACATCCGCGGCCGCTTCGGGGCTTCCACTCATGTGTATGGCGTACCTGTAGAGCCCACCGTGGTGGCGCCGGTAGAATTCCAGGAACGCGTCTTCGTCGCCGGCAGCAAGGCGCCTGATCAGTTCAACGTCCCGTGGTTCTGTCGAGTCCGCCATCACTCCTGGTTGGACGTAATTCCCGTACTTTCAGTATGAATTACTTTTGGCAACGCGTGGAGTTCCACTTTCTTCGCCTCGTTAGGCACATGGTACACCGCGTTTGTCCTTTCGCTAAGTTGTTGCGCACCAAACCCGGTCAGCCAGATTGTCTTTCCGGGCCGATGCGGCAATGGGCGGCAATCGGCTGGAAACAATTGCTTTCGGCTGTTAACATGTTCAAGAGCGAAGTATTTGAAAACGCGTCAAAGACTATAGTTCCTCGTGGGGAGGCTCAAATCCATGCAACGCATATTCCTACGCGCGCTTCTGGCGGCGCTCTGCGTCGCGCCACTAGCCGCAGGCCTTATCTTCATGACCACCGCGTGGGCCCAGAACTCGAGCAGCAGCTCGCAGTTGCTGCGCGGAGAGGGTTCGTTCAACGATTGGGGCAACGAGCGTCCCGGCAACAGGTATCTCATCAAGGCTTCCGACTTGCCGAAGCCATACGCAACCGAATCTGCGTCGAATCAATCAAAAGTGGTGCCTCGCCCGGCTGACGCTTGGCCCAAAGTGCCGGATGGCTTCAAGATTGACATGGCTGCTTCTGGCCTTGAAAGCGCGCGGACCATTGTGACCGCCCCGAATGGCGACCTGTTCCTTGCGGAAAGCCAGCCAGGGCGCATCCGCGTGCTCCGGGGATTTGCCGCCGACGGCAAAGTTGTCACCAACGAAGTTTTTGCCAGTGACCTCACCATGCCGTACGGGATCGCGTTTTATCCCCCAGGCCCGAATCCGCAATACGTATACATCGGAAACACTAATTCCATCGTGCGCTTCCCCTACAAAAACGGGGACCTGAAAGCCAGCGGTCCTGCTCAAGTCGTTGTGGCTCACATCCCCGGAGGCAACAAGTACGGCGGCGGCCATTGGACGCGCAGCTTGGCCTTTTCGAACGACGGCAAAAAACTGTACGTTGGTGTTGGATCGCAAGCCAACGTTGCCGACGGCGAAGCGGAAACCAATCGAGCCGACATTCTCGAATTTAATCCGGACGGAACCGGCCAGCGAATCTATGCCAATGGCGTTCGAAATGCTTCTGGGCTGGGGATCGACCCGAGGACGGGCGAACTGTGGGTTGCGGTGAACGAACGCGATGCATTGGGCGACGACCTTGTGCCGGACTACGTTTCGCACATCCAGGAGGCCGGATTCTATGGATGGCCGTGGTATTACATTGGGCCGAACCAGGATCCGCGGTTCGAGGGCAAGCATCCGGAACTGAAGGAAAAAGTCATTGTTCCCGACGTGCTGCTGCAATCGCACTCCGCGCCGTTGAATCTCGCTTTTTATACGGGAAAACAGTTTCCAGCAGGCTACAGCGGCGACATTTTCGTCACGTCGCACGGCTCCTGGAACCGTGCTCACCGGACCGGCTACAAAGTCATCCGTGTGTCGTCGCCTAATGGCAAGGCTACCGGTGAGTACGAAGACTTCGTCACCGGCTTCGTTGTGGACGATGCCCACGTTTGGGGACGGCCGGTGGGCATCACGGTAGCGGCGGATGGCTCGCTTGTATTTACGGACGATGGGTCGAACAGCGTCTGGCGCGTCACATACACGGGAAAGGGCTCTGGTAACTAGAGCGCATCCGCGCGGATAGCAGGGCCCTCCAAGTCAAATTTTCGGAAAGATTTAATGCAGAGGGCACAGAGAAAGCACGGTGGAGAGGTTTAATCAGTTTTCAGATTCGTTTTAATTTTTTTCTGCGCGTTCTTCGTTTTCTCTGCGCCCTCCGTGTTAAGGTTCGATTTTCTTTAGCACCTCCACGAACTCTCACATTCTGCTTCCTACTTTTGTCTGTCGTTCCCTATAATCACTGCTTCTTTAACCAGATCGGAGCCACTTGGTACACGTTCTCGTAGCCCGCATTCGCGCCGCCCTCGCCGCGCACATTCACCAGCATTATCAGCAGGACGTTGTCATCGTCACGGAGAAACCTCCCAAAATTGAACTGGGCGAGGTTGCGACGCCAGTCTGCTTTGATCTCGCGAAGCGCCTGAAGCGCGCCCCGCGGCAGATCGCTCAAGAGATCGCAGCGAAACTTGCGCCGATCGAAGGAGTAGACCGCGTGGAAATCGCAGGCGCCGGTTACGTGAATTTCTATTTTTCGCGCGCCGCGTTCCTAGCTGCGGCTCTACGGGAAGCGGAAACTCCCGTGCTGGGCGCAGCTCACGAAGCGCCAAAATGTATCGTCGAGCACACCAACATCAATCCAAATAAGGCCGCGCACATCGGCCACCTCCGCAATGCCGCGCTCGGAGATGCATTTGTGCGCATTCTGCGACGCGCCGGGCAGCGCGTCGAAGTGCAGAATTACATCGACAATACAGGCGTTCAGGTGGCTGACGTGGTCATCGGATTCCTGTATATCGCCCAAAAAACGACCGCGGAAGTGCGCGCCTTGGCCGCGGAGCCAAAATTTGATTACTACTGCTGGGACCTTTATGCGCGCGTCACGCAGTTCTTCGAGGAAGACAAAACACGCCTGGCCTTGCGCGGTGAAACTCTGAAATCGATTGAAGAGGGTCACGGTGCGGCGGCCGAAATGGCTGAAGTCATCGCGCCGGCTATTGTGCGCTGCCACCTGAACACCATGGAGCGCCTCGGCATCGAGTACGACCTTCTGCCGCGCGAGAGCGAGATCCTGCATTTGAAATTCTGGGACGCGGCTTTCGCGTTGCTGAAGCAGCGCAATGCGATTCACCTGGCGGCGTCGGGAAAGAACGCGGGTTGTTGGGTGATGCGCCTCGACGATAACTCGGCGAGCGGAGAGGGCGGCGGCGACGATGACGACGCAAAAGTCATCGTTCGCTCGAATGGAACTGTGACCTACGTCGGCAAGGATATTGCCTACCAGCTCTGGAAATTTGGTCTCTTAGGCCGTGATTTTCACTACGAAATATTCCACACCTATCCTGAGGGCCACAAGCTTTGGGCCAGCTCTGTGACAGCAAGCAACTCTGCGGCGCCGCCATTTGGTCATGCCGCCGTCGTGTACAACGTGATCGATGCACGCCAGTCGTATCTGCAAAACGTGGTGGTTGCAGGGCTGCGCGCGCTCGGCTATGAGGAGCAGGCAGACAAGTCGATTCATTTCTCGTATGAGATCGTTGCGCTAAGCCCGCGATGCGCTGCGGAGCTCGGCTACGCGCTCAGCGAGGAAGAAGCACGGAAGCCATACGTTGAAGTCAGCGGGCGCAAAGGCCTCGGCGTCAAGGCGGACGATCTTTTAGACCGTCTGGAAGCTGCGGCGCGCGCGGAGGTGGACGAGCGCCATCCCGATACGCCCGACTTTGAGCGCGCCGCGATTGCTCATGCTATCGCGATAGGGGCGCTCCGATATTTCCTTTTGAAATTCACACGCACCGCCTTGATCGCGTTTGACTTCAAAGACGCCCTCAGCTTCGAAGGCGAAACGGGACCCTATTGCCAGTATGCTGTGGTTCGCGCGCGGAACATTTTCCGGAAGCTGCGCGACCAGCAGCCGGACTTCAGCCTGGACTTGCTGCACAAAGTGGATCTGGGCGCAGCTGCGGACCTCTTCGCGGGCGCCGATGGAAACGCATTCTGGGAGCTAGCGCTACTGGCAGGATCACTCGATACGCAGATTGATGCGGCCGTGGGCGCGCAGGAACCCGCGTTCATCGCCAAGCATACCTTCCAACTCGCGCAAGCGTTCAATCTCTTCTATCACCATCATCACATCCTGACGGAAGGCAATCCGGCAAAGAAACAATTTCTGCTGCAGCTCAGCCTCCTGGCCGAGCTCCAACTCGTTGCGTCGCTGCAACTCCTGGGAATTGAGTCGCCCGAAAAAATGTAGAGGAGAAGAAAGGAAAGGAGATGGAGGAAGTAAAGGAAGTTCAGGAAAGAACGCCGGGCAATTTGCGCCGCCAGGGTACTTCGACTTCCTTTGCCTCCTTAAGCCCTCAACTTCCTCTATTTCCCTTTCGCCTTTGGCGCTAGGATGAAAGCGCTAGGGGACGCTTCGCATGGCGATCAAGAAAACAAGCGCGGGTCGAGCAAAGGCACGCGCGAGACGCGCTGGAGCTGCACGCGCGCTGCTTCGCCCGATTGGCGTGATCCGATCGACCCTGAAGACACGCGCTGAAGCGCCCAAACAGGCTTCCGAGGGTGCGCCCGACGCCTGGCTGGAAGTCCATTCGTTCGCAGCACAGGGCCTTGACGGCGTAAAGGCCGGCGACGACCTCATCATTTTGACCTGGCTGCACCAATCCCATCGTGACGTACTGAAGGTCCATCCGCGTTCGGACCCGTTCCGTCGGCTGACCGGGGTGTTCGCGACACGGTCTCCCGACCGGCCCAATCCGGTCGGCCTCCACCAAGTCACCGTACGCGAAGTTGCCGACAACCGGTTGCGGATCGGTCCCATCGAAGCCATCGACGGCACGCCAGTCATCGATATAAAACCGCTGCTCTGTGGTCTCCAAAATCCGGCCGATCTTGCGTGTTGATAACGCCTTGCGCTGAGTGTTACAGTACGCGGCCAAGTGCGAGCAGCTCAACGAAAGGAAACGTTCATGCGAGCGAATATGAAGCGATCGATTGTTGTGCTGGCGTCTTTGTTGGTGTTGGTCGTAGGAATTGCCGCGGTTCAGCACGCCTCCGCGCAACAGACTCCTGCTAACCCGCCTCCACCTTCTAAATTCAAATTGATGTCGTCGGCCTATGCCGAGGGCAGCATGATCCCCACCCAGTATTCCTGCGCCGACCCTAACGCCACGTCGCCGGCGCTGAGTTGGAGCAATCCTCCGGCCGCAGCGGTGAGCTTCGCGATGATCATGCATGACACCGACGCCGCTCCGCAGAAGGGCACGATGGACGTTACGCACTGGATCTTCTGGAATATCCCGGCGAGCTCGACTTCGCTTGACGGTGGCATCAAGCCGGACACTTCTCCCGAGGGCATCGTGCAGGGCAAAAACATTCGCAACGTCAACGGCTACCAGCCGCCCTGCCCCCCTCCCGGTGCGACACCGCATCACTACATTTTTGAAATCTACGCGCTGGACACCAAGCTCGATCTTCCTGCCGGCTCGCCTCGCGCCGATTTGCTGAAGGCGATGGACGGCCATGTGGTGGGCAAGGCCACTTACGTAGGCCTTTTCGGCCGCTAGGCGGGCTTCGTCCCAACTTCCGGATTGCCGACCATACGCCAAGTGACCAGCCGATTCTGGCATCGTTAGAGATAACGCGATTTTTCGACAACTACGATTTTGACGTTGGCTCACATCGAGCTTAACTGATTGACTCTGCCGCCGTGCATCCATAGCATTGCGCAAATGAAGGTCGCCCTTGCCCTCATCCTCGCGGCCAGCACATTGGCTACTGTTGCTCAGACGCCTAGCTCCGAATGGAACGTGCCGAAGCCGGGAGTGAAGGAGGTTCAGGTTTCGTTTGCTTCCTTGAAGCCATCGGCGACAATCAAGACTGGCGGTACAGCGGATTGGGTCCTAGTCACCGACGATGCTGTCTGGGTTGCGAGCACGAAACCCTACGCCGTGCTGCGAATTGATCCGTCAACCAACAAGATTCTCGCCACCATAAAAGTCCCCGGAGAGGCTTGCTCCGGTCTGGCTTCGGGATTCGGCAGCATTTGGGTCCCGCTCTGCGGGAAGAAGTCTTCGCTTGTTCGGGTCGATGCCACTAAGAACTTGATTAGTGTCACACTCCCTATACCGCCAGCGGGCTCAGAGGGAGGGATCACAGCCAGTGAAGATAGTGTGTGGATCGTGTCGGACAAGAACGGCACTCTCAACCGGATCGATCCGTCTACAAACAATGTGCGCCAGAAAATCTCGATACCACCCGGTTCCTACAACCCGCTTTTCAGTAATGGCATTGTCTGGATCACCGGAGTCGAGAGCAGCGTCCTCACTGCTGTGGAAGCCTCTACTGGCAAGGTGCTGGAGTCGATGCCTGTCGGGCCGAAGCCTCGCTTTCTTACTGTTGGTGGGGGTTCTGTTTGGACGCTCAACCAAGGGGATGGAACCGTCAGCCGGGTTGATGAAAAAAGCAGGAAAGTGATCGCCACAATTCAAGTGGGCATACCCGGTGCGGGTGGTGACATCAGCTATGGAGGCGAATCCGTGTGGCCGACAGTGTTAGCCGTACCACTCACCCGAATCGATGCCAGTACGAACAAGGTCGTGAGGCAGTGGGTTGGCAAGGGCGGGGACTCTCTTCGCTTTGGGTTCGATTCGCTGTGGCTGACGGACTACAAGAAGGGCTTGCTTTCGCGAATCCCCATCCCACAACTATTGAAACAATGAATCTCAGTATTTCGTTACTTGTTGTGAGCAGGCAATAGCGCTCACCACCTAGAGTGGCTGGGTCTTGTTCCGGTCGTGTTACGGGCTACTCGGAAGTAGGGTTTTCCGCCGAGTTCAGAGGCTACTTCGCGGAAGGGCCGTTCGCCCCAAATTTCATGGCGAGGTCGACCAGCGTGCGCACTGCCACACCGGTTGCGCCTTTGGCGTTCCAGGGCTTCACGTCGTCTTGCCAGGCTGTGCCGGCGATGTCGAGGTGAATCCACGGCGTGTCCCCCGTGAATTCCCGCAGGAACGCAGCCGCGGTGATTGCCCCGCCGCCCTTGCCGCTGCCGACGTTTTGAATGTCGGCGATGCCGCTCTTGATCATTTCGCGGTAGTCGTCGTCCAGGGGCAGAGGCCACATTTTTTCGCCCGCTACCTTCGCACTGGCTAGGAGTTGATTCGTAAACGCCTCGTCGGAACCGAACACGCCGACGTTGATGTTGGCGAGCGCGACCACAACTGCGCCGGTGAGCGTCGCGGCGTCGATCAAATGGGTGCAGCCGAGCTGCTTCGCATAGGCGATGCCGTCGGACAAAACTAAGCGGCCTTCTGCGTCGGTGTTGATCACCTCTATCGACTTCCCGGCCATCGAGATTTGTACGTCGCCGGGCTTTTGCGCGCGGCCGCCGGGCATGTTTTCGCTCGATGGGACGACGGCAATGACTTTGCACGAGGGCTTCAGAGTCGCCAGGGCGCGCATCGTGCCGATCATGGCGGCGCCGCCGCACATGTCGTACTTCATTTTTTCCATGTCGTTCGCGGGCTTGATCGAGATTCCTCCCGTGTCGAACGTGATCGCCTTGCCGACCAGACCCAGGACCGGCGCGCCAGGGTTCAATTTCGCCGGAGTGTACGTGATGATGATCATGCGTGGCGGCTCAGCGCTTCCTTGCGCGACGGAAAGCAGCGCGCCCATTTTTAATTCCGCGATTTTCTTTTCGTCGAAGATTTCAACCGCAAGCCCCGCCTCGCGCGCCATCGCAGCAGCGCGGTCGGCCAGAATGGTTGGAGTCATACGGTTCGATGGCTCGTTGCCCAAATCGCGCGCGAAATTTTGCGACTCGGCGATGACGCGCCCGCGGGCAAGCCCTTGGTCGGCAGCAGTCCGCGAAGCTTCGTCCCACCCGGCCAGCGTGGCCGTCGTGATTTCGCTATTCTGCTTTTTGTCGGTCTTGTATTTGTCGGAGTCGAAATTTGCCAGGATCAGGCCTTCCGTAATGGCCTGTGCCGCCGCGGCTGTGCGATCGTTTTCGCGCGCGAGGAAGGCCACGCGCTTCACTTGCCGCGATTTCAGCGATCGAATTGCCGCTCCGGCGAGCCTTCGCAACTCAGCCGTTCCGAATTTGTCTTTCTTACCTGCGCCAATGATGAAAAGCCGCTGCGCGGCCAGCCCTTGCGGATAGTACAGAAGGGTTGACTCGAGCATTTTTCCAGTCAGCTCTCCAGACGCGATCAGTTTCGAAATCGAACCTGCGACAGCGGAATCAAGTTCGGCAAGAATCCCGCTTAACGACTTTTCCTCTTCGAACATGTAAGTAACAAGCGCCTCGGAATCAACCTTGGCAAGCGGTCTCGTATCGACTGATATATCCATAAGTTCCTCTCTGTGAATGGAATGGCGCGGCCCGACAAGAGCCGCGCGCAATATTTAACTCTCTGCAATCAAACTGTAACAGGCGCGGGCCGAAATTCTTCCGCTTGGCAAGCGCTTCATTCGGGCTGATCTATAGCAAGAGCCTTGGACCCGCTAACGATGACGAAACCTCCGCATGGCCTCGCCGACTTCGCGCTTGGCCTCTTTTTCGCGCTCTGTCTGGCGTCTATCCCATTTTTTCTTTCCTTGGGCAAGGGCCACTTCGCATTTGGCGATTCCGTCGCGAAAATAAATGCGCAGGGGGATAAGAGTAAGGCCTTTTTGCTCGGTTTTTCGAGCCAATTTCTCGATTTCTTCCTTCCGGAGCAGCAATTTCCTCGAACGGAGCGGCCCATGGTTGAACGGCCCGCCAGGAAGATACTCGCCGATATGGCAATTAATCAACCACGCTTCGCCGCCGCGGATCAATGCGTAGGCATCCCTCAGATTCGCTTTGGCTTGGCGTAAGGATTTCACTTCAGTGCCAAGCAACACCATCCCTGCTTCCAGCTTCTCAATAAGGTGATAATTGTAGGAGGCGGCCCGATTTTGGGCCACAACCAACTCAGCGGGTTTGCCTTGATTTTTAGGATTTTTGGGTGGTTTAGCTGGTTTAGCCACAGGAAACTATCTTAGCCGTGGCCAGTTACTAGAAGCAAGGTCGCGCGAGGTCGCGCCTTGTCCGAGTATTCTGCGGGTGCTAGACTCTTTTCTTGCAAAACGCCCTACCTTGGAGCAGCACGGATGAACATCCGTAAGTTGTACGGACTAGTTGTGATGGTTTGTGTCGTGCTCCTCTCGGGGTGTCCCAAAGGCAATTCTGAGTACAACGCAGGCGCTAACGCAGAAACTCTAAGCGATTACGACACCGCGCTCGACCATTACAACAAAGCGCTCCAAACTTCACCGAACAACACAGAATACAGGTTAAGGGCGGCCAGGGCCCGCTTCGAAGCCGGCCAGTGGCACGTCGATCAGGGCCGCCGTTTGCGCAATCAGGGGAACCTTGAGCTCGCTCTTGCAGAATTCCGCAAGGCCCAGATGATTGACCCTTCAAGCGCCGTCGCCCAGCAGGAAGTACAAGCGACCATGGACATGATCGCGGCGAAACAAGGGCAGGGACAAGGGACGACGCAAAACGCTGCCCCATCAGGACAGAATCCCGAAGAGCCAAAGCTCATGGCCGGGCCGCCGCAGCTCATGCCTATGTCGCGTGCGCCGATCAACATGAAGGCGACGAACGACTCGAAGGCGGTCTTTGAGGCCATCGGCAAGCTCGCCGGACTGACCGTCATCTTCGATCCGGATTTCACCGCCCGGCGAATTTCGGTCGAGCTGACGAACGTGACCCTCGAGCAAGCTCTGAACATCAGCGCGCTTCAAAGCAAAGCCTTCTGGCGGCCAGTCACCGCGAACATCATTTTTGTGGTCCCTGACCAGCCTCAAAAGCGGAAGGACTACGAAGAGGAAATCGTCAAGACCTTTTATCTCCACAACACGGTCCTGCCGCAGGAACTCACTGAGATTGTAACCAGCATCCGCCAGCTGCTCGATTTGCGGCGCGTGCAGCAAATCAATGCGCAAAATGCCATTGTGATTCGAGACACGCCCGACCGGGTCCTGCTCGCGGGGAAGATCATCGACGACATCGACAAGGCCAAGCCGGAAGTCGTAATTCAGGTGGCCGTCATGCAAGCGCGGCGCGATCGGATGCGCAATCTCGGGGTTACTCCGCCGTCGAGCGTAACAGCGTCCTTCGCGAATCCCAATACAACTACCAGTTCCAGTTCGAGTTCTAGTTCGAGCTCAAGCGGCGCTGCTACCATCAACCAGTTGATCAAGGATCCCACCATTTTCAGCAACGGTTATAGCGTCACTCTGCCCGGCGCCACGGCATCTTTCTTGATGACCGACACCTCGACGCAGATCATTGACGATCCGGAGATTCGCGTCGTAGATGGGCAAACGGCCAAACTCAAAGTCGGCGACCGCGTTCCCGTCGCGACGGGCAGCTTCCAGGCTGGGATCGGCGTGGGCTCAACCGGCACCGGCGCCGGTGTCGTCAATCCCCTGGTGAATACGCAGTTTCAATATCTCGACGTCGGCGTGAACGTGGACGTCACGCCGCGCATCCATCCGGACCACGAAATTAGCATGAAGGTTAGAGTCGAGGTTTCCTCGGTCACAGGCGAGACCAACATTGGGGGAATCAACCAGCCGATCATCAGCCAGCGCAGCATCGAGCATGATATTCGTCTGAAGGATGGCGAAGTCAACATCCTTGGCGGATTGATCGAGCGCACCGACCAGACCACGATCAACGGTCTCCCAGGATTGGCCAAGCTTCCCTTCTTTCGCTACTTCTTCTCGAGCGAAAACGTTGACCACCAAGAGAATGAAGTCTTGATTGTCCTGATTCCGCACATCGTGCGCTTGCCGTCGCTGACGGCGGAGAATTTGCGCAGCATCGCTTCGGGAACGGACACGAACGCCGAGGTTCGCCTTGCGGACGAAGTGATGGCGCCGTCGAATCCGCTGGCGCAGGCTGCGCCCGGTGCCCAGCCGGCGCCCGCTCCGGCCACGCTTCCCGCCGCTACCAATCCGCCAACCGCGCAAAATACGTCCTTGCGGTTTGAGCCTGGCACGGCGACCCTGAAAGCCGGCGAGACCACCACCATTGGCGTCGTTGTCCAGAATGTCCAGGATTTGTATTCGATCCCCATGCTCCTGCAGTTCAATCCAGCGGTAATTTCGATCGAGGACGTTCGCCAAGGCGGATTCCTGTCGGGTGGGACTCAGGACGTCGCGATCGTCGAGCGCGTTGACAAGGAGCGCGGCCAGGCAATCATTTCTGCGACTCGCATGCCCAATACGCCGGGCGTGAATGGCTCGGGCACGCTCGTGGGAGTTGTGATCAAGGGGCTCGCTCCCGGCAATTCGCAGCTTTCGATCGTGCAAGTGAACGCGAAGGACTCTCAGCAGCGGCCGATCCAGGTGTTGACCAGCGAGGCCACGGTTCGGGTGCAATGACGATGGAACTATTTCACGAGCATCGAAGGACGCCCCGCCAATGTGACAAAAGGCGGACCACGGCGGGACTGACCCTGATCGAGCTTATCGTCACCATCGGGATCCTCCTGGTGCTCTCGACAGCGGCGATTCCTGTTGCTCGGATGACCATTCAGCGGCAACGAGAAGTGGAATTGCACCGCGACTTGCGTGAGATGCGAGATGCGATCGACCGCTACAAGGACGCGGCAGACAAGAACCTGATCCGCACGGAAGTCGGCAGCCAGGGCTACCCTCCTGACCTCGATACACTCGTCAATGGCGTCGACATCGCCGTTGGCGGAAATGTAGGAGGCATCAGCGCTGCCGCGCTCGCCGCCGCGAGCCAGAACGGCGGCTCTATTGCGACGGCAGCATCGGACCTGCCCACCAAGGTGCGCTTCCTGCGTCGAGTCCCGGTAGACCCGATGACCGGAAAATCAGACTGGGGTCTGCGCTCCATCCAGGACGATCCGGATTCGCATAGCTGGGGCGGCCACAACGTCTTCGACGTGTATACGCAATCGCAAGGCACCGGGATTGACGGGACTAAGTACGAGGATTGGTAGGGCATGCATGAAATGAAGGGCAATACATGAGATTGCGTCAATTCATAACCACCAATGGCCTGTTCATCCGCAAGAGGCGAGGAGGAGGCTTCTCGCTTCTGGAAATGATGATCGTCATCACCGTGATTCTGATCCTTGCCGGAATCGCGGCGACCCGCTACGAAAGGTCGGTCCTGCGGGCCAAAGAGGCCACGCTGAAGCAGGATTTGTTCGTGATGCGCAATGCGATCCAGCAGTACACGCTCGACAAGATGGCCGGGCCGACTTCGCTGGACGATTTAGTGGCCGCGAAATACCTTGCCAGCATCCCGACTGACCCCATCACTCGCACCAAGGATTGGCATGTCGACTCTGAACAGGTCTTGCTCGACCCGCAGCAGACTACTCCCGGCATCACGGACGTTCACTCGAACTCCGATGCCCTGTCTCCATTCGAGAACACTGCCTACAACACTTGGTAACAGCGGGACGGGCTCTCTCTCCAACTCACAAAAACGGGATACTTGGCCAGAGTGGCCAAGTATCCCGCCAGTTTGGTGGCCAGTCGCTACTCGTCTCCGTGAACGTTTACCGTATAGGTGATCTGAAATGACCAGACACCGTTGGGAGGGAAAAAGGGAATCAGAGCCTTCCCATCGGAGAAACCGTCAAGTTCGACGGTGTGGCTGCCTTTCGCGAGCGGCGAAATAAATGCGGCAATCGGAATATAGTGCGTGCCGCCGCCATCTGCGAGCGGGTCCGTTGTCACCCCCACGACATAGTCCGATCCGAGCGAGAACACCTTTCCATCCACTTTGATTTCCATGGAATCGACGCCCAACTCGTTCTCGCCATTCACATAGTTCAAGAGCGCCGCCCTGCCTCCGGATTCCTCAGAATCTTCCCCGAAGGCAGCGTACGGAAAGTCTCCGGCAATAGGCGGCGAGTCATCGAAAAAAATCACCGGTACGTAAAACGTCGTGCCCGTATTCACATCGAACGTGTTGTTGTTGGTTGCGCTCGTGTAGAGCATTTGAATTGGGGAGGCGGGCGGCGTACCGCTGTGGTCTCCCGAGTTGAACACAGCCGTTAACTTGGCCATTGCGGCGAGCGAAATGCCGTGTGGTTTGGCTCTCGGTGGCAGCACCTTCCCGCCCGCCATGCCTTCGCTCCCAGATGCCGCCTGGACCGGGTGGGAAACGACGCTTCCGATTCCACTAAGAACGAACGCTTCGATGCCAGTTGCTACGAGCAGCCCGACAATCGTGAACCAGGTCCCGCAGCGGAATTTCCGTGAGCTTTTCAGGGTCGTCCCTTCTTGCCTTTTCATGAAGTTTTCCTCCTTCAATGAGAAACCTTCAGGATTGAACTCATGGCCCGTTGCGAACGTTTCAAGGATGTGCTGGATAATTCGTGCGCGCGTGACTGCCCGCGCCGTGCTGAAGACAAGCCGAGTCGACTACTCGCCGTCCCATTTCAAGGCGCAATAGCCACCGCGGGCGTTGACCCAATTCCGCTGAATCAAGTAGGGATGTCCACTCAGGGTTATGTTGTAGAGTAGGTATTTGCCAAGCCGGACCGTGAGTTGTCTCCTGTGCGCGGATTTATTTACTGGTTGTGTAACCTACGCCGGTCGGAAAAGCCTGTCAAGACCCAGTACCAATAGGACCAAGACAGAAAGCACACTCCGAGAGGCGAACGCCAACGGCTGAGCTAAAATGGCTCCCGGAGGAATGCTACACGCGGACGGTACACACATCGAATCCGAGTTGTTACACGAACTCTGAAGGCTAGTCCTAACTTGATGGCAGCGGCTACGGCGGTCTACGCCGATTCCTGGGCTAGGTTCCAATTCGGCAGAGATTTCCTGCCGCACAACACTTCCGCTGCCCAGCATCCCAGATACACTGATTGCGCAACGCCGTGGCCGCTATATGCGCCCAGCACGATCGCATTCGCGCTGCACGGATGCTGCGCGAAGACCGGCCGCCAGCGGTTTGCCAGCAGGATCGGGCCGCCCCAGCGGTGCGTGAAATTCACGTTGCACAGAACGGAGTGCAGTTTGCAGACGCGAGATTCCAGGCGAGCGATGAGCGCGGCCGGCTCGCCCGCCGTCACGTCGAGATCCGCAAATTCGCGCCAATCGTGCAGGTGCACCAGGCCCGCGCCAAAGACAACGCCTCCGGTTCGCAAAAGCCGGCCCCACAAATAGGGAAAATCGATCGTGTAGAACGGCTTCCGCGGCGCGAGGCCCAGGCTTTCGAGGGCAGCGGCGCTCAGAGGCTCAGTCGCAATGGCAAGTGTGAACTTAGGTTCGCCCCTCCCTGTCAGGCCGCTCAGTTCGAGAGAAGTGGCATTAGTTGCCAGCAAAACCTTTCGCGCGCGAAGCTCGCCGCCGGAAAAGCGCAGCCGCACAGGATCGGCAAACTCGATATCATCAACCGGAAAATTCTCGAAAATCCTCGCCCCGCTCGTTTCCGCCGCACGCGCCAAGCCGCTAACCACCTTCCCCGGATCGACCATTCCGCCGGGAACTTCCTTCACGGCGCGCAACACCCCCGAATCCGTCCAGGAAATAGGAGAATCGGCTAGGCCATCGCTTCGGCCGATTTCCCAGACGCCGGGAAGGGCGAGGTCGCAATCGATCGCCAGGTCCCTCAGAATTGAAGCGTATCCCGCCAGCACATCCCCAAGGCCGGGAAGATCGCCCGCAGCCGTCTCCGACAACACCATCCCGCCGGTATGGCCGCTCGAACCGGCTCCAATCGAAGCTGATTCGAAAAGGACGACCGTCTTCTCAGGAGCGATCCTTGCCAGCCACGCAGCCGCAGCCAGGCCCGTGAATCCCCCGCCCACAACTGCAAAGTCTGCGTCACTGGGCAAAGGCGCACGAGTTGGCTGAAACTCCAAGGACCACGGAGAGGTGCCCCAGCGCGGATTCGAAATTGCTCGCATCATTCGAAATCTCCAGACGAAACCAGCATACCTCAGGCAGGATTACGCCAGAAACTCGGTCGGATTGCGGCTGTCTGGCCGGGGGATTCCGGGCGCTCGAGGAAGTTAGCGTCTACTCTCCAAGACCAATCACTAGCCCCGTCAATCGCCGCTGGAAGCCCGCGAACGTACCAAATAAGGGGGACGCGACGTTGTTGTAGACGTCGTGGAAGTTGTGGTGATTCGTTCCGTTGATGGTGTAGGCCCCAAATCGAATCTTGTGTGTCTTGGAATGCTCCTGGAAAGGCAGGTGCACGGTAAAGTCCTTATAAAGCTTGCCATCCACCGCAAAATAGGTGGCGAAACGCAAACTGTTCGGCGCTCCCACGTAATTCTGCAGCACGTCGACGTTCGAATACCCATATCCCGAGTGCGCATCGACGACAGGACTCACAATCATCCTCCAGGGCAGACGCGCGGATCCACTCGCCACCACGCGCTGGGGAATGTCGGCAGGCTGGATGCCGTACTGATTCGGGCGAATGACTGGCGCCTCAAATGGAATAAAGGTGTCCGAAAGGGTGTTCAGGTCGCCGCGGGCACAGCTCCAGGAATAGGAAATATCGAACTCGCCGCGGCTGCTCAGCCGGTAGTGGACACTCACCTGCGCCTGCCGGAAGTGGGAGACTCCGGTATTTTCCAGCGCGAGGAATCCGCTGCTTCCCACGGCAGGCAGGATCGGATTCACGACGAAAAGATCCGTCGTTCGCGTTTCCAAGTAGACGAGCCGCAGAATCAAATCTTTGCGCAACTCCGTCTGTACTTCTACGTTCCACGCGAAGGTGCGCGGGCTGCTCCCGAGGCCATTCGACAGCGGCGCGCTCCTCGCGGACCCGCCGGGGAAGTAGACATTTTGCAACCGAATGGATTGGCCCGTTTGGGCGCCGCACAAAGTGCTCAATAAGCAGGTGACTACGCGGGTCTGGTTCTCGGTGAAATCTGCAGCGAGGAGCGGAACGTGGCCGTAGATCAGACCCGTGCCGCCACGCAACACAACCTTTCCTTGTACCAGACCGTAAGCTACCCCGGCATGAGGCGCGAACGCGGCTCCGCGTCCCAACGTTTGGGTCGTCAAGCGCGACCCAAAGTTCAAGGACAGCTGACTGGCAGGTGTCCAGTGGTCTTCAACAAACTCGGCGACCTCGGTCTCCGTTGCCCGGAAAAGCCCCTGACCCTCAAAATCGATGCGTTCGGCAAGCGGTCCAGGTTGGGAAACCGATGCACCCTCGCTCAAAAGCTCGACGGGTCGTGACACACTGCTGCCCTCGAACGTGCGGTAGAGAACTTCGGTGCCAAACTTTATCTCATGGCTCCCGTGCCACTTTTTGGCCGGAAGTTGCACGGACGGGATGGCTTCCAGCTGGTTTGCGTTGCGGAGCCACGAATTGAAGAAATTTCCTCCCCAGCCCTCAGGCAAAATTTGCATGTTGGCAAATCCCTGGCCCGAAGCGTTGCTGAAAAAATTCGTGTAGCGGACCACGGTGTTAACAACCAGGCCCGAGTCGAATTCGTGGGCGTCAGAGACTCCCACAGTGACGCCCCTTCGATGAAAATTCGTCGAAGCAGTCTGTGGAATCAGCGTGTCGATGTTCGAGTACAGATTTGTCGTCGGAAATACGTTGAAGTTGACGTTCAACAGGTGCTTCGCCGAAACGATCCACTGGAAATCGGTCAGGGAGACAAGGCTGTACGTATAGGTCTCGTTTACCGGCCAGGACAAGCCGCGCACGGGGTCCCTGCGAAATTCGTACGTAAAATCCTCCGCGAAATTGAGCTTGCCCGGCAGAACCGGTCCACCAAAGGAGACCCGCGGCGTCACATTGCTCAGGCCAATCACGTGCCCATTTTTTGCTCGGAACGACGGAACAAAATCTCCCAGGCTGTAACTCCACGCCGGAGGAGGAGGCTTCAGGCCAATCTGCGTGAGCCCGCCAGAAAACCCTCCGAACTCCGCGCTCTCCGGCGCGCTGTAAACCTTCATGGATTCAATGGCGTCCACAGGAACCGGAATTGCGAAACTGCCCGACACCGGGTCGACGGTTTCTGCCGAGTCCACCAGCAGCATTCCCTGGCTCTCCGCCTGGCCGTTGAAATTAAGCGTTCCTTCCTGCGTTTTGATCACGCTGGGAGAAAGAGAGAGAGCCTCAGTAAATTGAGCGGTCCGGATGGGAAGGGATTCGAGCTGCTGTTCGTTCAAAATGGCCGCTGGACTCACGCTCTGCGTCGCCAACTCAGTGGCTTCCGCGTTGACTTCGACTTTTTCTTCCACCAGGCTCAATTGCAAAGCGGCATCCTGGATAGCAGCCTGGCCGGCAGCCAGCGTTACTGTTGCAGTCCAAGTCTTGAACCCTACGAGCGTGACCTCCAGCGTGTAGCTTCCCGCCTGCAACGCAACGAAGGAATACCGCCCGTCTGAATCCGTCACGGCAGTTTGCGACGAGTGCTCAGGCGCCGGGCCGGTCAGTTTCACCGGAATGTCGGCGAGGCTGTTTGTGGCCTCCTCGGATGTTGTGACCGTCACTTTACCCGAAATCGAACCCAGTGCGGCCTGTGGGCTCGCGACCGCCTGACGCGCGAGAACAGCAAGCGTGAGGCCGCAGAGCAACAAAAGGCGTAAGAAAATAATTCCCGCCCGATCTAAACTGCTTGTCGGCATAAGTTACGACATGACTTCCTGAAATTTTTACTGCGCCCCTGAATTACCCGGGATTGGATGCAACTGGTCGGCGAGACGCTTCTTCAGGATGAATGCCACCGGCGTGGCGCAGGGGGTTGCTTCGGAAGCAAAGCAGCCTGGACACTTCAAAAACGCACAGGCTGGAGCCTGCGCCACTGAGGCAGGGAGCGCATTTTTGCAGATGCGTTTGGCGTTGGAACTACAGATCAGTGCGGAATCCTGTAAAAACCTGGGTTAGAGGGCGAGATGAGCTTTATTCACCTAGACCGATCGCGACCCCCGTGAATCTTCGTTGTATCCCTGAAAATGTCCCAAAAACGGGCCCGAGGAGAGGCGAGGTTGCTGCGGTGTTGTTAAAGACGTCGCGGGGATTCTGCCGATTCGTAACGTTCAGTGAATAAACTCCCAGGCGAACTTTTCGCCCTTTGCCTTTGTGTTCCCGGAACGGAAAATGGAAGGTGAAGTCGCGGTATACCTTGGCGTCTAGGGAAAAATATGTAGGGTAACGCTGGCCGTTCGGAATGCCCACATAGTCCTGCAAAGCGTTTACATTCGAATATGGGAGACCGGAGCGCATGTCCGCGACCGGGCTCATGACCAGCCCCCAAATTGGCGCGTGCCAGTAACCCCAGGCAAGCACGCGATTGGGCACATCGGAAGGCTGAATACCGTAGGCATTCGGCCGAATCACCGGAATGGGGAACGGAATGAACGTGTCCGAAAGCGTGTTGAGATCGCCGCGCGCTCGGCTCCAGGAATAGGAGACGTTCACTTCCGCCTGATCGCTAGGCCGGTAGCGGGCCGTTATTTGCGCTTGGCGGTAGTGGGCGGATCCCGTATTTTCGAGCGCCATCATCCCTGTCGTCCCAGTCGTGGGCAGAATGGGCGTCACCTGGAACAAATCCGCTGTGTGCGTCTCGTAGTATCCCAAGCGCAGGCTGATGTTCCTTTGTACTGCCACTTCCGCCTCGGTGTTCCACGTAAACGTCCGAGGGCTCGCGCCCGGATCATCCGGTGTAGACGAGATTGTCGTGGACCCTTCGGGCAAATAGACATTCTGCAAAGTAATCGTCTGGCCCGCCAACGAGCCGCACAAACCAGGCGATGAACAAGCGAAGACACGGGTCTGATTTTCGGCGAAATCTGAAGCAAGCAGAGGAACGTGGCTGTAGAGTAGTCCGGCGCCTGCGCGGAGGATCACTTTTCCCCCATTAAAGGAGTACGCGACCCCTGCGCGGGGAGAAAGGGCCGCATCGCGGCCACTGGATTGAGTAGTCAGCCGCCCGCCGAGTGTAAGGGACAGGCTCTTTGTCAGAGTCCAACGGTCCTCGGCATATTCCGAAATCTCGCGGTCCGATCCTTGCAACGCTCCCGAGCCTTGAAATGTAATCCGCTCATCGACTGTAGTTATGACGGCGGGCGGGGCGCCACTCTCTTCCACAAGGTTGATCGGCTGAGAGACCGTGCTCCCGGTGAACGTACGGTACAGAAAATCGACTCCGAACTGAATCTGATGGCTGCCGAGCCAGTTCTTCGCGGGCAGTTGCACCATCGGCAGAGCTTCTACTTGGTTGGCGTTCCTTTCCCAGGCGTTGAAGTAATTTCCGCCCCAGCCTTCCGGACCAATTTGCATTTCCGCAGTGCCCTGCCCGCGTGCGTCACTGTAGAAATTGGTGTACCGGACCACGGTCGTCAACACATAGCCAGAATCGGATTGGTATGCGTCAGAAAATCCTAAGGACGACCCGCGCCTCCGAAAATCGACCGATGCTGTTTGGGGAATGAGCGAATTAATGTTCGTGAAAAGATTCGTGGAGGGAAAAACATTCAAGTTGAAATTCATGAGGTGCTTCGATGAGAGCGTCCACTGCACATTCGTGAAAGAGATGAAGCTGTGGACATAGGTCTCGTTGGCGGGCCAGGACAAACCGCGCACGGGATCCCTGCGGAATTCGTAGCTTAAGTCCTCTGAAAAATTGAGCTTGTCTTTGACGATCGGCCCCCCCAACTCGAAGCGCGGGGTAATGTTGGCGAGGCCGACCAAGGAATCGTTCTTCGCGCGGAAGGACGGAACGAAATCGATAAACTTGTAGTTCCACGACGGCGAGGGCGGGCGAATTTCGATCCGCGTCAGGCCGGCCGAGAATCCGCCGTAAGCCACGCTATCCGGCGTATTGAATACTTTGATCGACTGAATCGCGTCGACCGGCACGGGGATCGCAAAGCTTCCCGATACAGGATCGACGTTCTCTGCCGAATCCACGAGCAGCATTCCTTGGCTTTCCGCCTGCCCGTTGAAATTCAGCCTTCCTTCTTGTGTTTTGATGACACTCGGCGTCACCGATAGCGCTTCCGTGAATTTTCCGGTGCGAAGAGGTAATTGCTCGAGTTGCTGCTCGCTGACGTTCGCTGTGGCGCTCACGCTTTGCGTCTGAACCTCAGTGGCTTCTCCCTGCACTTCGACTCTTTCTTCGATCAAACTCAGTTGCAGCGATGCGTCTTTGACGGCGGCCTGGCCGGCAGAAAGTACCACCGTTGCGGTCCACGGCTTGAACCCGTCGAGCGTTGCCGCGAGTGCGTAGTTTCCCGGCTCCAAACCAGCGAACGAATAGCGCCCGTCTGATTCTGTGACTGCTGTTTGGGCTGACGTCGCAGGAGAAGGGCCCGTAAGACTCACCGAAATGCCTGCCAGGCCGTTTGTCGCTCCCTCCGGGCTGGTGAGGCTCACGACACCGGAAATCGATCCTGCTTCCCCCTGGGGACTCGCACCGGTTTGCTGCGCAGCCCCGGGGGTCACGCACACTGCGACGATTGCGAACGAGGCTGCTGCAAAAAAGGCCCAGGTTCGATTCAAGCTGCTACGTAACGAAGTCAATTAAAAGTTCTCCCAGATTTGGCCTGCTGTTCCCTAAGGTCCCGAGTTGGATGAAGCTGTCCGGCAGGATGGCACTTCGTGACGGCTTGCGCCCTTGGCTTCGCACCGCCACACTGACCCCGGTTGGCCGCTCGAATCGGAATTTCTGGCAGGCTGCAAGTACAGCCCGCCCGCTTAGAAAGGCTCGGTCTGACACCAATTGCGGACAAACCTTATCTTCGCCTGCTTTGAGGCCCATGACCAACGTTAGGTTGCACCGGCTTTTGCAAATGGTTACCGGCCTTTCGGACAGGACGAAGCGACACCGCGCCGACTTCTCGCCCATTCGTAGGGATAGCTAGGTACATCGTATCCCCCGGAGTCATTGAGGTAATAATCCAAGAACACCGGTGGAAGCAAGCAGAGTTGGAGCGGCGAGTGAGGAGCGAGCCGCTCGATGATTTGCCAAGGAGTTTGAGATTCCTTGTGTGAGTTCGGTCGCGCGAGATTGAAATAGTGCTGATAGGTTTGTGCTTTGGCGAGGAATTCACCGCGACTCGCGAAGGTTTCCAGATCGAAGAACTCATCTTCGACCAAACGATGTACCGTTTCCACATCGCTCTGATAGGTGTGCGCGGCGGGCGGGATGCGGAGATGCTGGCTGTCACCCAGAGCGGCGGGGAAGCCCGTGCGATGCCCCTGAGGATCGTGGCCGCCGATGAATTCACTGCCATTGTCGGTTTGCCAGGCCAGATCGCGCAGCTTCACGCCCCAACGATCCAAGTGCTGCTGAATGCGAGCGGCGAAGACGGCGCTGGCCGCCGCCGAGCGTTTCTGGGCGAAGGCCCAGAAGAGCAGACCGCTACGAACTTCTCGCGCCGTGTATTCCACCAGAGGCAGACGCAGGCTCTGGGCCTGAGGCCAGAACTGCGGAATGTCGCACAGATCCTTGGTGTCGGCGGAGATTTGTTGGAAGAGTCGCCAGGTCGCTTTCACGACGGCCAGGTCCTGCTTGCGCTGATATTTTTTTCTGCGCTTGCGAATCAATCCGTGCTGGCGCCAGATGCGTTGGATGGCCATGTGCGAAATGGTGAGATCGAACTCTCGTTTCAGACGAGCCGCTCCAAAGGTGGGTAGCTTCTGGCGCAGAGCCAAGACCTGTTGTTCGATCTCGGGAGGGGTCTTGTGGGGGCAATGCTGATGAGCACGGCTGTGTTCGCACAGCCCCGAAGGACCGCACTGTTGAAAGCGACGCAGCCATTTGCGCACCGTGGGCACGGTGGTGGCGAAGGCTCGGGCGGTCGGTTTGATCCCGTGCTGGCGGGCGTGCTGCACTAATCGCAAGCGATGGTTATAAGCGTCTCGCATCTCACGGACCAGGTCGAAATAGGGGGCGGCGGGCATGCGCGGATTTTAACGCGGGCGCGCGGCCCGGCTCCTCCCCCCTCCGCCGGGCCGCGCGCCCCAACCCTAAATACCAATCCAATTCCTTCACCCGCTTCGGACTCATACACCGTAATTCCACCAGGGGGATACGATGATCCTTTCCAATGCCA
>Ga0307478_10001135_pt1 | contig 24214 bp, 21 predicted proteins | sample atmos_gasesECM4C_2_FD_203713 | JGI IMG/M metagenome (GOLD analysis project Ga0307478, IMG submission 203713) | Hardwood forest soil microbial communities from Morgan-Monroe State Forest, Indiana, United States - atmos_gasesECM4C_05 | ecosystem: Environmental > Terrestrial > Soil > Temperate...
ATAGATCAAATGATTGGCAGGGTTTTGGACCGCGTCAATCACGATAGTGCCCTCGCGGAAGCGAATATTTTCATAGCCCACAGCGGTCGGGCCATAACCCCATCCGGAGTAGCAGCCAAAGGGGCCGCAAACCAATCCCGGGTAGGCGCCCGGATAGACGCGCTCGACAGCCATGTTGCGGCGACGCACGGCAATATGAAAGTCCACGAGGAAGTTGGCGAAATCAGGATCGCTGGCTTGCTTGAAGCCTTTTTCGGCCAGATCGCGCTCGACCGCGCTCTTCACCTTACCGCGGAGAATATCGTTGTCGGCGTTGTCTTCACGAGTCACCGTTTCGCCGCGGCGCAAATCGTCGCGAGAAATGACCCGGCGCGAATCGCGGCGACTGCTCTCTTCGGGAGCGGGCCGCCAGGCCCAAGTGGCGTGGCGCGCGATGTGCGCGTCTCGATCTCGCGTGATATGGACGTATTCATCGCATCCGGTAAGCAGCACCGCGCAAGCCAAGGCGCTAACCGCAAAAAGCGGCGCTTTCGCGCTCACAAACCTCTGAGATAGCATCTGTACGTCCTCCAGACGTAGCCAATAGTCGTCCGCTTATCGAACCCCGGATCTTGCCAATAGTTGCAGGCGCCCCGTTCGGGGGGGCTATGGCCGCAGACCCCAATCGGCAGGAGGAAACACGATAGGCCAGAATTGCGGAGCTGGCTGATCAAACTCGAAGGCGACCGCGGAGTTGCCGGCCTCCGAAGTCTCCACGCGAACCACATGGCAGACCTGTTGTGCTTGGGATCGTTCGTTGACCAGCAGGATAGGCTGACCGGTCTTGACTTCCATTTTTAGCTTGAGCAACCCGCCGTGCGCATTGACCACCACCGTTTGCGTTTCTTCGCGCACATCCTTACCGTCGCGCGCTTTAGTCTGCACGATCACGGGAATCTGCAGCATGACACGTTCGCTGCGCCGCCGGTTTGCTGGGTTGGGATCCGTCAATTTAGCCTCTACCAAGGCTTTAAGGCACTATATCTCACGAAATTGCCGCAGATTCAAATCCGCGAAAAGCGGGGTGCGATTTCGTTACTAGCGGAGTCTCGACTCGAGCCGGCTCTTTACGTCCGGCCATTCGGAGTCGAGGATGCTGAAGTAGACGGTATGCCGGATCCGGCCGCTTGCGGTAATCATGTGATTCCGAAAAGTGCCTTCTTCGCGCGCGCCGATGCGTAAAATCGCTGCGCGTGAGCGGTCATTGAGCGAGTCGGTCTTCAGTTCCACGCGAATACATCTGAGGGTCTCAAACGCGTGGCGTAGCAGCAGGTACTTCGCTTCCGTGTTGATGGCACTGCGCTGCCATTGCCGCGCAACCCAGGTCCAACCGATTTCAAGGCGGTAGTGAGCGCGCTCGATATTCCCATAGCGAGTGGAACCGATAGACCGCCCGCTGGCCCTCTCGATTAGTACGAATGGCAACGCGGAACCGTTTGCTTGCTCTCCCAGCGCGGCCTGAACATAGGCGCTCATTTCCGCCGCGGTGCGCACAGGAGTTGGAATCCATTTCCAAAGATCCTCGTCGAGGCCGATTTCCGCCAGACCCGCAGCATGTTCCGCCGCTAGTGGTTCCAGGCGCACATAGCGGCCCTCCAAAATCACGGGTGAAACGACCATCTCGTCCATACGAAAGCATTCTGCCTTGGATCCGCCGCGGGAAGAAGGATGGTGACCGATATTGTCGAGTGAGCTGCCAGGCCGTTTTGGCCCTCAGGCTATACTTATGTCTGGCGATGAGCAACGTAAGCATCCTCGATCTCAATTGGGTAGGCCGCCCGCATTCCATTGCAGCGGCGCTTTTGGAGTACGGCGGGCACTACGCCATCATTGATCCAGGACCCGAGTCGACCTATGCAACGCTTAGCGAACACTTGCACTCGCGAGGGCTATCGGCCGCACAGTTGGATGCCGTTCTGCTCACCCATATTCATTTGGATCACGCTGGAGCCTCCGGCTCGTTGGTGCGAGACAATCCAAGGCTAGTCGTTTATGTTCACAGCCGCGGCGCTGCGCACCTGATCGATCCATCGCGGCTGCTGGCCAGCGCGGCGCGGCTCTGGCCAGACACATTGCATCAGTTATTCGGAGAGACGCTGCCTGTGCCCAAGGCAAATCTGCGCATACTGGAGGGCGGCGAGACGCTGACTGTGGGGCCGCGCAAGCTTGAGGTTGCGTACACCCCAGGGCACGCCTCACATCATGTCAGTTACTTTGATGCCGCGGAAGAAGTCGCTTTTGTGGGAGACACAACGGGCATTCGCATTGACAACGGCCCGTACATCCTGCCGGCCACGCCTCCCCCCGATATCAGTCTGGAGATTTGGGAGGACTCCTTCGCCGCCATTCTCGCGCGGCGGCCCGCTCGGCTTTTCCTCACACATTTCGGCTTTGCGGGGAACCCAGCGGAGCACATCGACGAATTCAGGACACGACTTCATCGTTGGGCGGAACTGGCAGGGGAAGTCTTGCGCTCGTCCTCCGATGAAACGCAGGCGAAAGAGGCCTTCGTCGCCCGCGCACAAGCTGAGATGCAAAACCAGATTGGCGCCGAGGAAGCGGACCACCACGCCTTCACCGCGGGGCTGGACCTCTCCTTCTTAGGGCTGGCCCGCTACCTGCGGAAGCGTGCGGAAGCGGAAAATCCGGCGTGAGACATTCGGTCCGCGGGTTGGCATGGCTAGCTCTCGAATGGTTGGAAATTTGGGAGGAGTAGGCTAGGCCGTGGTCCCCGCCGAGGATTCTTCCCCCTGTGCCCCAGATTCGGCGCCGGGCGCCGCAGCCGTCTCCAGGCGTGCGGAGAGCGATTCTACAAGCAACTCAACAATCTTTTTAGCGCAATCGCCGTTCCCATCTTTGTCGGGGTTGAATTGCGCGACGTTTAGTCCCACCAGGTTCTTGTGCCGCGCGATTTCCTTCAGCGCACCGCGCACATCCTCAAAACCCAGGCCGCCGCTTCCTGGCACGACAACGGCGGGAAACTCCTCTTGCGCGATGACATCGAGGTCGAGATGCAAAACAAACTCGCGAGCGTCGGCGTGCAAATGATTCAGCGCATCCGCGGCGGAGGCCGCAGCGCCCCTTGCTTGAATTTCGCTGGCGTTCACATGGCGGAGCGGCGAGCGGGCAAGAAAATCCTGCTCGGGAGGATCAAGACGCGCAATTCCAAAAAGAGTGACGTCCGGCTCGCGCACCAGCGGAGGCTCGCCCCAGAACCGCACCAACTCCGGCGCTCCCTTGCCGATAATGTGTGCCACTACCATGCCGTCGATTCGGCCGGAGGGAGTTGTCGCAGGAGTGTTCAAGTCGGCATCGCGGTCGAACCACAACAAATTGATGTGCTTGTAATACCGCCGGGCGGCGCTTAGCAATCCGATAGCTTGCACGCACTCTCCGCCCAACACCAGAACGAGTGCGCCGCTTTTTACCGCGATTTCCGCTCGCGTCTTGAGATCATTCAGTCCTGCGACGATTTCAGTGAGATTCCGGGCACGGCGGTGGTCCTCATCATCGGCAAAGAGGCGGGGGGCGCAATCGCCACTGTCGGTCACCTCAAAGCCGGCGCGTTGCAGAGTTTCGACCAGGCCCGCCGCGCGTAGAGCGGCGGGCGCCTTCTCAGTTCCCGGCGAAAATGCCGCTGCGCTCGAAGGCGCGCCAATCAGGGCAATTTTCTTCGGCTGACGGACGATTTTGACCGCCAAGTTTGCACTCCTTGTATTTTGTTTCCGCCCGCTGGGTGACTTGCTTGGCGGCCTATTCCGCCGGGCCCGACTGCAAACTCGTCAGCGGCGCGGCGCGGCCGCTATGGTCGCCAACTCTGGCGGCAAAGTAAACCGCACATCCTCGCGGATCAAATCCAGATCGCGCTGGTCGGTAAAACCAAACTCAGCCAACCGTTCGCTCACTTGCTCGACCAACACTTCGGGAGCCGAGGCCCCCGCCGTCAAGCCTACACGCTTCACACCTTCCAACCATTTGACGTCGATATCCTGAGCGGAATCGATCAGCTGTGCGGGCACGCCGCTGCGCTGCGCGACCTCGACCAGCCGATTGGAGTTAGAACTGTTCGGCGAACCTACAACCAGAATCAGGTCCACATCCTTGGCCACCTGCTCGACGGCTTCTTGTCGATTCTGGGTCGCGTAACAGATATCGTCGCTCGCGGGGCCCTTGATGGTAGGGAATTTCTGCCGCAGGCGAGCCACGATCTCCTGGGTGTCATAGAGGCTAAGCGTCGTCTGGGTTAGAAATGATAACTTCTCTGGTTCGTCAACTTCCAGGGCATCCACAGCTGCGACGGAATCCACCACAATCGTCCGATCCGGAGCCTCGCCCGAGGTGCCGATAATCTCCTGGTGGTCCCGATGCCCAATCAAAATGATGGTCCGCTTTTCGCGTGCAAATTTAAGCGCTTCCAAGTGGACCTTGGTGACCAATGGACAGGTGGCGTCGATTACTTTCAACGAGCGATCTTTGGCTTCCTGCCGCACCGTCGGGGGAACGCCATGAGCGCTAAACACGAGCACGCCGCCGTGCGGAACGTCGCCGATAGACTCGACGAAAATAGCGCCACGCCGCCGCAACTGTTCGACGACGTAGGTGTTGTGCACGATCTCGTGGTGTACATATACCGGGGCACCGTAGGCTTCCAGCGCGAGCTCGACGATGTCCACGGCCCGCACCACGCCCGCACAGAAACCCCGCGGACGTACTCTTAGCAAAACCTTCCCATTGTCTGTCTGCATCATCACCCTAATGAATAGTTTCCGAAGACTCTATCATACCGCACTGGTGTTAGAGGCGCACCGTCTTTGCCAAAATGGCTATTGCGACCGCAACCACCCGACTTGTTAGGCTGTTTATTGCCAAGAGCCAATATATAAAGCCTGTTTCTGCGACGCTTACCGGCCCAAGCATTTGGGAACTTGTTTCGTTCAGTTGTTTACCCTACAAGACGAGTGGTATGTTTCCGGCCAGCCCATGATGCTAACTTCCTGCGCTTGGAGAAAGCGTGCCCAAGCGCATCATGATCGTCGACGATGGGGAAGAGGTCCGGCAAGTGATGCGGGCTGTTTTTGAAGCCCGCACGAATTATGAGATCTGCGGCGAGGCTTCCAATGGTGCAGAGGCCGTGGAAAAGGCACTCGAACTGAAACCGGATCTGCTGCTCCTCGATGTGGCTATGCCCATGCTGAATGGGGTCGAGGTAGCCTCAGTGCTGGGCCGCTCCCTCCCCGAAATGCCGATTGTCCTCTACACTATGTACAACGAAATGTTGGGGTTATCGCTGGCTTCCGCCGTGGGGGCCAAAGCCGTCATCTCCAAAGCAGACGGAATAAGCAAGCTGTTGGAGTGCGTTCAAAACCTGCTTGAACCGAAAGCAGGACCCGGTCCTGAAGGGCTCCCGGCTGCCCCATCGGCCGCGTCCTCGATCAAACCGCCCGCCACCACCAAATAGGTCTTATGGGCGCGGTTTTTCCCTCATGAAAGTAAGCCTCGGTGAGCGTCCTTGGACGCTCAATTCTGCTTCAGCAGGTCGTGCAAGAGCCGGTGCATGCGCTGCACCGCATCAAACAGTTTGTCTACACCAGGAGTCTCTCGCGTAACTTCTTGGGTCATGAGATCGGAGACAATGGCGTTTCCGAGTTGGGCGGCGCGGCGGATACGCTCGCTGGTTAACAAGGGAAGCAGCGTCTGTTGGTCGTGATGGGTGATTTGGCGCTCCTGCCATTCCTGCACGGCCCACGCGGTTTTGCGCACATGATCAACCGCGTCCCGGAAATCCATTAGAATCCGCTGGTCTATTCCCCCGGTGCGTATGGCGTGCTCGAGCTGCTGTAATTCCGCGCTGGTCTTCTTAAGCTGGAAATTGACGCCCCAGAAAGTCTCGCTCGGAATAAGCAGTTCAACGGCCACCCCAACGACCCGGCCTTCCTTACGGCGAATGGCCACCACGCGAGCGCGATAAGTCTCTCCGGAAATCAGGTTGGTCAATTCGAGTTGGCTCCCCACACTGGGGAAGTTCGGCATGTCCAGCAAGCCGCCCTGGGTATTTACCTCCCGTGCTTGCGCGTTCTCAATGACAATTCGGCCGCCCGCGTCTTGCCATTTAGCTTGTACTGGAACGATTACAGGAAACCGGCTGCCACGACGCTGCTCGGTTCTCGGGCTAGGCGGCGCTGTGATGAGTTCTTCCACGAGAAATCCCTCGGGAAGTCTAGTTCGCACGTTCCACTTTGGAACAGCCCAAAACCCTGAATCAGTGCTCGACTGATTACTATTTTATCGAGCAGCACCAAATCCGGTGATGTGTCGGGCGCGCAATAAACAGTCAATTTGGGCGCAGGCTACTCCACGACGATGACCAAGACACGGACACCCGGATGGCGCAGATCGTAGAGATAGTAGTCGTCATCTACATAATCAATATAAAAATCGTCGTCGTAGCCCCAATCCCCGGGCCACGCTTCAGTATATTCAAACCAATAGCCGCCATACTGGAAGCGCTGAGCTCCACCACCAGCGCCTGCTCCCCCGCCGCGTTGAACGTGGAAGGTGTGTTGCCGGCCAAAACCGGCGCGGAAGCGATCATCGGGAATGCGCCGCCCGCGGCCCCCCGATTGCCGTCCGGATTCCTGGCCACGCTCTTGTGTTTGCACGCGATTGCGATCCTCGCGTTGCGGTTGATTGCGCTCTTCGCCACGTGCGCGATCCTGACGTTCGCGATCTTGCTGCTGCTGTGCCCTATCACGATCTTGCTGATCGCGATCTTTGCCCTGTTGCTGCTTGGGCTCCTCGGGCTTACCACGATCGGGTTGTCGATTGTCGGGTTGCTGACGATCTCGATCCTTATCTTTTTCCCGGTCGGGATTGTCCTGCTTATTGGGTTGATCCTGCTTCTTGGGTTCTTCCTTCGGGGCGGGTTTCTCTTTGTCCTTGTCATCCTGGCTTTGCATCGCGAAGGCGGAGGTTCCGAGAAGCAAAGACAGGGCCGTGGTACTTATCAACAGCTTCATCTTGTATAGCCTCCAGAATTTGCATTCACCCAGCATCCAGGGCGGGGATATCTAAAGGGACGCGAGTGCGGACAGGGTAGCAGCAGGCAGGTACAAATAAGATGCCGAAGGGACGGCCAAAAGACGCAGCCTACATACTTCCGCGGCTGGGATTACGCAAAGTTCCCATCTCTTGCTGGCCGTCGAACTATGGAGTATAAGCGTAGCCATCGAGGGGCTTTCCGACCCTTCCCAATTTCCCAAAGCCCCTTCTTATCAATAAAAATTGCGTGCTTGCCGAATGACCTTGAGCAGACACGGGATGCGGAAGGAGGCGGCAATGTTTGAAGCCGTGCAAGAGCACAAGCAATCGGGTTCAAATGGTATGTTGGTGGCGATTTTTGTTATCGTCGCGGCGGCCGCTGCGGGCGGCCTGCTCTATACAATATCGAAAAGCGGCAAGCCTGCTCCAGTCATCGCTGCGGCTGCCGCGCCTTCCGCGGCGGGCAAGGCAGACGCAGTGCACGATCTGAAGATTTTGAGTGCCAGAATGGAAAAAGATCGTGCCGGTACAACGGCGGTCTGGCTCGTGGATGTGAACAACAAATCCAAGGCCTACACCTACAGCAGCATTCAATACGAAACCACTTATGTTGGACCTGATAACGCTGCGTTGCTGGTAAATAAGGGCACGATTCCCTTCAATCTCGCGCCCGGGGAAGAACGCAATGCACAGATTCGTGATGTGCTATATCCGGCCGGAACATTCTGGTACAAGTTCCGCATCATCGGCGCCACGCCGAACGTGCAGTAGCTCCGAGCAAAACCAACCAGGATGTAAAAGAACCCGCTTCTCACTTTTCGGTGAGAACCGAGCTCTGACCGCGCGCGTCCGGGGGCCTCGGCGGTGTCTGGTGTAGTCACGGCGCTGTACTGCAGGCGTGGTAGTGATTGGAATACTCCGGCTGGATCGCGTAGGACTTGCCGGAGATCGTGAAGGCGGCGTAGCTGCCAAATGGGTTTTCGCAGATGTCCCCGATTTCGGCGCCGAAGTCCGGCAACGAATTCCGTCCGTACCATGCGTCGCCGTCCGGGTCGGTAATGGTCTCAATCAATTCGTGCGATAGCGTGCTGCTGGTCGAATCCACCAGCGGGCCGTTTGGGCTGGTCTGCGCTACCGAGCACCCGGCGACATTCTGGTACGGCTCGACCGTGTAAAGCACACGGCCGATATCCGTGAAATCGACGCCTGCGTGATATGCGCAGAACTTGAAGGTCGCGCTATCGTTGGGCGAATAGCAAACGTTCGTGGAGGTGCAGACGTCCACGCCGCTAGGCAAGAAGATATGGTACACATGCCCGTAACCCGAACCATGCGCATGGGCCGCCGTGTGCACTAGTTGCAGGATATTGGCGGATGTCAATTTCGCGGGAAGCGTCGCAGTGATCGAACTTGCTGTCCCCACGGTGTATCGACTATTCCCGGTGTTCCCCACATACTGATCCACCAGGTGAATGAAGGTACTGGTTGCCAGCCGCGCCAGAAAACTAGCAGGAGTTCCCCAGCAACTCGCGACGCAGTTCACGTAGACGTTGTTGGATTGCGCGGTCGTTAGCACCGGTCCATGAGCCGGATTGCTCAGATCCGCCGGATAAAATCCAGGGGCCGGCACGCCCGGCACGGTGGAGACCGCCGAACTCAAGGTATTCGGCTCACCAGCCGGTGACTCCTGACGCGGGGTTCCTCGATTCACTTCCGCATCTTCGTAGCTTCCGCGCTGAGCGGCGTGAGAGCGCAGAGGCTGAAGGTGTATATGGTGGGCCGCAATGTCGTCCGCGGCGATCTCATCGTTGGCTGTGATTTGCAAAGACTCGATCAATTCCTGCGGCGCCGATGATTCGTTCTGGCCCGCCAGTGTGAAAAATTTCTGTGATCCCGCCAGAAATATTGCGAATACAAATGCCGCAAAAATACAAGTGCGCGAACGGCGAGGAAACAACCTCATTGTGTTAGCCCCTCGGGTTTGGATGATGCTGGGAGGAATAAAGGCTGGAGGCATTCAGTGTTTTCCATAATTCGGCCCGACGTCAATGGAAAACCCTAGAAAATTTGGTGGGACACCCTACTTGGGCGTACAGTGGAAGCTGCATTTAGCCGGTTTGCATCAACGGGTGGTGGCAACTTTCCTGCGTTTCCAGTAAGATTTCGGGAATGGTTCCGGTAGCCCCGCTGCCGCGCCAGGTAATTCCGCGAAGTGTCCAGCCCGCTTCTGCCCGGCCTAGTGTCAATGAACGTACCAACAGGAACTCAGCTCAAATTCGAATGGAGGAATACCCCCATGAAGCGGGTTATCGAAATAACGATCGTGGCCAGCGTGGTGCTGCTGTTAGGAGGCTGCGCGACGAAGAAGTATGTCGCCAAGCAGACCGATCCTATTACCGCGAAGGTTGCTGAAGTGGAAAAGCAGGCGCAGAACACCCAGAAACAGTTGGAGAGTGACGAGCCCAAGATCAGTGCGGCAGCCGAAAAAGCGGATTCCGCCGATGCACGCGCTGGTGACGCCCTCGGGCGTGCGGACGCTGCCTCCAAGAAGACTGATCAGGTCAAGTCCGATCTCACCAATCAGTTTCACAGCGAGTTGAACGAACGCATCGCAAACATCGACGATTACAAGCCGGCGGGCGACGTTGTGGTGCTCTTTAAGTTCAATTCGGCGAAGCTAACCGATGATGCCAAGCAGCAGCTCGATCAACTGGGCAGCTCAAAAGTCGGAACCATGAAGCGTTACTTCGTGGCCATCCAAGGTTTCACCGACAAGACGGGCACTCCCGAATACAACCTCGATCTGAGCCGTCGCCGTGCCGAAGCCGTACAGACCTATCTGGTGGCCCAGCACAACGTGCCCGTGTATCGCATTCAGATCGTGGGTCTTGGCAAAGACAAACCGGTGAACGATGAGAAAACTCGAGACGACCGTCAGAAGAACCGTCGCGTCGAAGTAACCATCTTCAGCGCCGACAGCAGCCAAGGTGCTACCGCGCAAAGCCCCGGCTCCGCGCAGTAAAAACGACCGGTACAAACTCCAGCGGTGACGAATACTGCGCCCGACCGCAGCGGGCGCGGGAGTGTGTCCTTGACAGTGTTCCTATGCAGGCGCCTCCGGGAGAACGACACTTGGTGCGAGCGAGGTAATTAGCTGATATCGTCCGCCAGGCCTGATGACGCATCCGCGACATTTCAAAAAGCTTGTTAAAAAACTCGCCAACGAGCAACTAGGCTCCTAAGGGTCGAAGAGTTGCTTCTGTACGCATCACGGAGTCAAATCAAGGTGGTGCGCACCCGGTCCCATTTTGGTACGCTCAGCATCGCCTGCCTCGCGCTATTCCCGAACTGACACTTTGCCTTTACCTGCTGTATGATGTATATACTGAATTGTGAATACATTCATAGAGTTCCTAAGTTGGTAATGAGAATGCTGTGAATTCCGCCTCGGGAACCTACCGAGTCATCTCATGACCGACGAAGCGGCTGTCCTACGACAAGCGGTTACGATGAACATCCTCATCGTGGACGATGAGCCCACTATACGGGAGGCCTGCGCCGAGGTCGCCAAACAAAGTGGCATGAAGGCTATTACTGTGGCCAGCGCGCAAGAAGCGCTGGAGGTTTTGGAGAACTCCGCGGTTGATATTGTCTTGACCGACTTGATGCTGCAGGAGAGTAGCGGTCTGGACCTTCTGAAGCGCGTACACGACGCTAACCCCCTGCTGCCAGTAATCGTGCTAACCCAATATGGAACAATCGATTCGGCGGTGGCGGCCACCCGTCTGGGTGCCGTGGATTACGTAACCAAGCCTTTTCGCATTGAGGAGTTGCGTTCACGGTTGGAGCACGCGGCACGCGCCGTCGAGCTGCAGCAGGAAAATCAGCTTTTGCGCGAACAGTTGCGGACCCGCCCTGGATTCGGCGGCCTGATAGGCGTGTCCGAACGGATGCAGCGCGTTTATAAAATTATCCAGAAAGTCAGCCTCCATGAATATCCGGTTCTGGTCCTGGGGGAAAGCGGCACGGGCAAGGAACTGGTGGCCAAAAGCGTGCACTTCTGCGGACCGCGCAAGGACCGGCCATTTGTCCCGGTGGACTGCTCTTCTTTGGTTCCTACTTTGATTGAATCCGAGCTCTTCGGCTACGTGAAAGGTGCGTTCACCGGGGCGTTGCACGGCAAGCAGGGTCTGCTGGAGGCTGCGAATGGCGGCACGCTGTTTCTCGATGAAATCGGCGACATGCCGGTGGACCTGCAAGCCAAGCTGTTGCGTGCCTTGCAGGAGCGCGAAGTAAAGCCGGTCGGCGCCACCGAGCGGCGCCGCATCGACGTCCGCATTATTGCCGCTACCAATCGCGATCTCGACTCCGCGATCAAGGCTGGGACATTTCGCCAGGACCTGTATTTTCGCCTGAACGTGGTGCAGGTCAAACTGCCTGCGCTGCGCGAACGCAAAAGCGATATACCCCTCCTGGTGACATCCTTCCTGGAGAAATTTTCCGCTTCGCAGCAGACTTTCCGGGACATCTCGGAAGACGCCATGCGTCAGTTGATTGCCTATGATTGGCCGGGGAACGTTCGCGAGCTGGAAAACGCAATAGAGCGCGCCGTGGCACTTGGCTCCGGCCCAATCGTCCATGTCGCGGATTTACCGAGCAATCTCCAATATCCGACGACCGAACGCCTCCCGGAAAGGAATGAGCTAGTGCCCCTCGACGAACTCGAGCGCCGGGCCATTTTGCGCACCCTGCGCGAGACAGCCGGCGACAAGCTACAAGCTGCGCGTATCCTGGGTATCGGCAAAACGACCCTCTATCGAAAGCTCAAGCAGTACAATCTGGAGGCCGAAAGCGGCGTCCAACAGGCTTAGGAGTGTTGGTTCAAGCGAACCGGACGCAACTTTTCCGCCTCCGATCGGCACCCTTCCAAAAAGGCTAAGTTTTGGATTCGACCCCTTTTACTCACGTACGCCACGTTTCTTGTTGATGGACGGCCCATCTGGCGCAACGGTCTCTTCAACCGCTCGTTTTTCACTTCGGGAAGCACGCCCTCCCAAGTTTCGACATGGGATGCTCGGCTTCCTGCTCCTGCGCATAACCTACCAGTTATGAGTGAGATAAGGCGTCGCGGGTTGGGCCCCCTCGGTGCAATGCACACTGCGGGAGAATGACCGGTCGCCACCACCGCAGCTAATCGCATACCGACTGGAAAATCTCATCGAGGTAAGTCATGCGGGTCTGGGGGAAGATGCCGGAAGGAAGCATCCATACATTGGGTGTTGCCCGCGCCGCCTTGAAAGGCAGGGGGCAACACGATCTGCTGAACGAGGCTGTGCAAGCGTTGCTGGCGAGCCGCGCGGACCGTGTGGGTGTCTGGGTTGATTCTGGCAGGGACCCTTCTGGAGAGGCCGGTCAGATCAATGTCTTCCGGGGAATCGTCGCTGATAAGGAGATCGAATCGACACCCACGGAGTGGTCCAGGTTGTCTCCCGAGCCCCCTTTGCCCGAAGAATTGCTGGTTGGCCTGCAAACTGTTGAGCAGGAAATACCGGAGCCAGCCGGAAGCGTCATGATCGGCGCACTCATCGAAATGCGGCGCGCGCTGTGGGTTCCCTTGGTGCTGCATGGACATCTTCGCGGCGTGTTGCTCGCTGGCCAGCGGAAGAAACACGCGGAACTGCCCGCTGCCCTGCTCGAGTCCGTAGCGGCGGAACTGGCCTTGGCTTTGGAACTCGCGGACGAGCGCCGGATGGGCCGCGAACGCCAGCAGGATGGTCAATGCGTGCGAACGGTCCTGACGGCTCTGTCCGGCCCCACCCCAATGGGCGATATTCTCGCGGAAATTTTGCAAGACTGTACACGGAAAGCTGCCTACGAAAGCGGACCTACTGCCCTCTTCGCCGCCATCGGGCGCCCTTTGCATTCGCGCGAAATAGGGGAATCTCGGCGGGCATCGCGCCATGCTATGTGTTTTGCCTGGGTGAGCGGCGATGCCGCCTGGGCACATGCGTTAGAGAGTAATCCCCTAAACGCGGTCTGGCAGCGGGCTCTCGAATCTCGTTCCGTTGCGGGAATCGGGCCGGGACCAGCCGCGTTGGATGAACAGGTTGCCCGCGTTGTGGCCTTCCCACTTCAGGCCGGAGGTGAAAACCTCGGCGTGCTGGTGGCCGGCATTCCGCAAGCCAATGCATCTGTCGCTGTTTTGGAGAGACTGGAAATACGCGCTGCGCTGGCCACGGCGGTGCTTCTGCGACAAAAGCGCATCGAGGAAGCCGAGGAGCAGGAACTCTTACAGCAGGTCTTGCTTGCAGCCGGCGGCGCCAGTGAGATCGTGGTGAATGACGACGGAACGTTCGCCCAATTGGGCAGCGGGCCTTTTCTGCTCGGACTACCAGCGGAATCGCCCGCTCCACTCCCCCCGGCAAATCTTTCCGAACAATTCGTCGACCTGTTTTCCGCCAAAGAGCTCTCCCGCGTGAAGGTCTGGATGCGCAAAGCTTTGCCTCTTGCCCACAATCCGGGCATCTCCAAGGAAGAGTTGCCGGACGTAGAGTTGCGCAATGGACGGCGCGTTCGACTGCAGCCTTTGTTCTCGACCGCGGCGGGCCGGTTGCGAATCCTGGTTCATCCTCTGCCCGAATTTGGCGTCACCAACACTTCGGACCACAGCCTCGATGAGATCCTCAACGTTATCGAGTGGCTCGAAGAGGGCGTGGTCCTGGTGGGATCCAACGGGAAAATTCGCGCCCTCAACAGCCGCTTTGGTCAGATCATCGGCCTGGCACCGCAGGAGTTTGCGGGAATCAAGACGTTTGACGACCTTATTGCCGCGCTCGGTGCGCGCACCGCCGACCCCGCCAATTTTGCGGAGACTTGGCACAGTTTGGATCGCAGAGCGGAAGGCGGAGTTCGTGAAGAACTGTATCTGGTCAGTCCGGTTCCACGGCTCCTGGAGCGCGCTGCTCGCCCTGTCTTCGATAGGGAAGGCGCCCTTGTGGGTCGCGTCGAAATCTACCGCGACCTCACTGCGCAGCGCGTCTTTCAGTCCAAGTTGTTGCAAACCGAGAAACTCGCGGAGCTGGGCCAGATGGTCACCGGCATCGCTCACGAGCTTAGCAACCCGCTGACCAGCATCCTCGGTTATGCGCAGCGCTTGCTCTTGCGCCGCGATTCTCTTGGCGGTTCGCACGAAGCGCGCCAGATCTTTCAGGAAGCCGAGCGCGCCAGCGCCATTCTGCGCCAACTGCTGCTCTCCGCCCGGGAATCACGGCCCGAGCGTCGTCGCGTGGCGCTCAACCAGATCGTTTCTCGCACTCTCGAGCTTCAACGCTTCAGCTCCGCAACCGAGAATATCCGCGTCGAACTCGAGCTTGACCCGGTGCTCCCCCTTGTGCGCGGCGACGCGGGACAGCTTCAGCAAGTTCTCATGAACCTTATGGGCAACGCCAGGCAAGCCATCGAGGGTCAAGGTAAAGGTGGCACCATCCGTGTCAAGACCAAGCGTCTCGCGGAAAAACGCGTGCTCCTGGAAGTCAGCGATGACGGTCCCGGCATTCCGCAGGCCATCCAGGCCCGCATCTTTGATCCCTTTTTCACTACCAAGCCGGCAGGGGAGGGCACCGGGCTGGGTCTCGCTATTGTTCTCGGCATCGTGCGCGAACACGGCGGCAAGTTGCATTTGACCAGCAACCCCGGCCAGAACACGGTCTTCTCTATTGAGTTGCCGGCCACAACTGCTGTGGAGATGCCGTTACCGGCCATCGGTGGTGCCCCAAACAGGCGCATGCGGCCTTCTGCACTGCCAGCCTCAGAGTCGCTGCAAGCAACGCACGCCGATGCCGCTCTCAGTGCCTGGGCTGGTACCCGCGTTCTTGTGCTTGAGGACGAACCCACGGTCGCACGCCTCATCGCCGATGTGCTTGAGGATGAAGGACTGCATGTCGACGTTCTGCTGGACGCTCGCGAGGCACTCGATCGCGCGGACCGTGTCACCTACTCGCTGGTCATCTGCGATATGAAAATGCCCGAACTCGATGGCGAGCATTTTTATTTGACCTTGGCCCGCGCCAAAAATCCTCTTCACCAGCGCTTTCTGTTTGTCACCGGAGATGTGCTCGCCGCGCATACCCGCGATTTTCTAGAGCGCTACAACCTGCCCCATGTGGCAAAACCTTTTCGCGTCGAGGAGCTAACGGACAAAATCCGTTCCGTTCTCCAGGCTATTACGCCCCTCGAGCCTGCGCGCGCTCTTACCGCGAAGAAAAATGCAGCCAGGAAATAGAGGAACCAGATGATTCAAACTAGGGAACATACCATCTTGTTGGTCAGCGATGACGCCGAACTCTGCGCCGCCGCCCGCCGTGAATTCGAGGCAAGAGAGGAAGGATTGCGCGTCGCGGCCGTTTGCACCGTCGATGCGGCCCGCCGCATCGTCGAAGACGCCGCGCCGGCAGTCATCCTTTTCGAGCAAAACTCGCTGACCCAGGAAGGCGAGGGGCCCCTTGGCAAGGTCTCGCAGCTGAACTCTGTAGTCTCGGCGCTGGCCCTTCACGCACCCGTGGTCGTCATTGGCGCGCCGGACCAGCAATCGGAATTGGCGCTTCTCGTGGAGGCCGGAGCCGCCGATTTCGTGGAGCGCGCTGGCGGGTGCCTGCCCATCGCATTAGAGATGGTGGAACGACGGTTGCGCCGCGCGCAGCAAACCGGCAGCGATGCCGAACAATTCTGTGCCGGGAAAAATATCGCCAATCGAGAAGCTTTCGGCGAGTTGCTCCGTCACGAAATGAACAATCCACTCACCGGAATTCTGGGCAACGCGGAGTTGCTCCTCGCCGAAGTACGCCGCAAAAATGACGGTCGCCTCCCGAATGGCGGCCAGCAACGTCTGGAAACCATCGCCGCCCTAGCGGTGCGCCTGCGCGAAACGGTCCGCCGTCTAAGTCAGGAGTGCCAAACCCACCCGCCTTCGGCTCAGTAGCCTTGCAAGTTGCTCCTCTTCGTCCAACGAGAGGCTAGTGCGCCCCGTAAGTCCCGAAAAATTCCAGCACCCGCCGCCGAAATTCTGCCGGCTCATACCCCATTGCCGCAGCGTGAGACGCCCCTGCCACCACCCACATCTGCTTCGGTCCCCGTGCCGCCGCATAAATTCGTCGGGTGTGGCGGCAAGGAAGCACCACGTCTTCCGCATCGCAGATCAACAGCACCGGGAAGGGGCGAGCTGCCACGGCTTTTTCCGGAGACACTTCGCCGGCCGGAAAGCCTGCTGTGAGTTCGCCGTGATAGACCATTGTCCAGGCCCCGGGCGCGAGCAATGTCATTCCCAACAACGGATAACGTTGCAATCCGGCGTAGTCGTACGACGCTTCGTGAAGGTTCGCGAACGACGCCTCAGCCACCACCGCTTCGACTTGTGGTTGCACAGCAGCGGACTGCAGCGCAATTCCCGCTCCCATGGATTCTCCCAGCGCAAAGAGATGGCGCGGATGTTCGCTCGCTTGCAACGCTTCCACCACACTCTTAGAGTCGTTTCGTTCCAGCCATCCGTACGTAGCCATCGCCCCGTCGCTTACTCCGTGCGCGCGCGCGTCCATCATCACCACCCCGTAGCCGGCCTGCGCCAGAAACTGCGCCTGCCCCACTACGCCAGCGCGATTGTCCGCAACTCCGTGAAATACCAGCACCCAATTCCCATTGGGCTTCGCAGAGTGAACCTTCCAGCCGCGCAGGAGAACACCATCCGCGGCGCGGATGTCGAATTCCTCAGGATGCGTGCCAACCTGTGAGAAAGAGGACTCCGCTTCTTTAACCAAATCGCTGGAAAGTTCGCGACGTAAGGGGTGCAGGAAAGATGGACCGGCAAGCCAGCCCATGCCCGCCGCTACTATTGGAGGCGTCAGAGCCAGGATGCACAATATACGCACCATGCGTCTCATTCTTTAGAAGATACGCACGATCGTATTCGCAAGTTCCAGGATTGAAACGCAAATGTGCCCCGAGACGCACCTGCTCAAGAGCGAAACAGCACCGATTCGCGTTGAAATGTCTTGAACGCCAGGAACAGCGCAACGCCAGCGTAAACACAAGTCGAGCCGAAAATCAGCGCGATGGAATTCCAGTGATACGTTCCGGTCATAATCTCTTTGCAAACCAGGCTGGTATTCAGGATCGGTATCAACGCCAGCTTCGGAGTCAGTTCCACCCCCGGCAGCAACGAAGCCACTGCCGGAATCACCACCAGAAACGTCATCGGGGTCAGATAACTTTGCGCCTCCTTGTGACTTTTCGCGAACAGGGCAATAGTCATGAGCACCGCGGAAAAGAGCACCGCCATTGGCAGCGCCATCATAAATATCGACGCAACAGCCTTTGGACCGAGCTGCAGTAGCAGCGCAGCCGCGTCCCCTCGTCCAGAGGACACATTGAATCGACGCAGCGCCGAGAACGAAATCCCCATCGACATCACCGAAAGAGCAGCCGTCGCCAATGCGGCACTGAGCACCAAGAGAAATTTCCCCAGCACCAAATTCATTCGAGAGATCGGGCTGGAAAGAATCGTCTCCATCGTGCCCCGCTCTTTTTCGCCGGCCGTAAGTTCGATCGCCGGATACATCGCCCCGGTCATGCACAACAGCACCACCATGTAGCCGATGAAGCCGCCGACCGTGGCGCCGCTCACCTTCTCCGGCGGAGCCACATTTTCTTGATGAATTTCGAACGGCGTCAACACCGAAGTCGGCACATTCTTTGCCGCCAGCCGGTCCCTCACCACCTGATCTCGATAGTCTTTCAAAAATTTCTCGATGCGATCTGCACCAAAAGAGGACTTCATCTCTCCTTCGTAGTAGTAAATTTGGACCGTCTTTGCCTCGCCCTTTTCCAGGGCAGCCTGGAACCCGGGTGGAATCTCCACGGCCGCCCGAATCTCCTTATCGGAAATTTGCTCCTTCCAATTCACACGGTACGGAGCGATTTCCAAGCTCTTAACCTTCTGCAGGCCCTCCACCACATGCGGAGAGTCTTTTCCACCAAGAATCATTATCTTTGGCGTCTCTTCCTTCGCTTTGCCCACCAGTACCACCGCCAGCGCGGTAAAGCCCACCATAATGATCGGGAAAAAGAACAGGGGAACCACCACGGTGGAGATCAGCGTGCGCCGGTCACGCACCCATTCAGTGAACTCTTTGCGATAGACGACCCCGACGGCGTTGCGAGCCATATCAGGCTTCAGCCCTGGCCTGCAACGGAGTAACTATCTTCACAAAAATCTCCTCCAGGTCCTGCTCGCCATATTTCGCGCGCAACTCCTTCAGCGTCCCTTCGGTGAGCAGTTTCCCGTCGTGAATAATCCCGATCACGTCGCAGAGCTTTTCGACTTCGCTCATGATGTGGGTCGAGAAAATCACCGTCTTGCCCCGGTCCCGACATTCCCGAATGAATGTAGTAATCGTCCGCGCGGTCATGATGTCTAGCCCCAGCGTCGGCTCGTCGAAAATCATCACCGGCGGGTCATGCACCAAAGTCCGCGCGATCGAAGTCTTCTGCTTCATCCCCGTGGAAAGCTTGTCGCAACGCCGGTCGCGGAACCCGTTCATGTCCAATCGCCCAAAAATTTCATCGACCCGCTTCTTCAACGTAACTTCGTCCAACCCATTAAGCCGCCCGAAATATTCCACCAACTCCTGTGCCGTCAGCCGCGGATACAGCGCCGTGGCCGTGGACAGAAATCCCACATTCGCCCGCACGTTTTCGGGCTGCTCGACCACGTCATACCCGCAAATCACCGCCGTCCCATCGCTTGGTTCCAAAATCGTGGCCAGGATGCGCAGCGTCGTGGTCTTGCCCGCCCCGTTCGCTCCCAGCAATCCATAGATCTGTCCCGGCGCGCACCGAAAACTCACGCCATCCACCGCTCGAATCTCCCCGCGTTTCTTGTCATGAAAGCGCTTCGACAGGCTACGCGCCTCAATCATCGAACCCTCGCCTCAGATATTTCCGTCCGTTACCCACACCCGCGCCACAGTCTACTACGCGCAAGTCCTCGCAACCATTTCACTCAATCAACTCGGGCCAAAGCCGTTGTGACCCCGCGTCCCCGCCAACATCAAATACATATGCCCTCCCTGCTCACGCCCGCAGTGCCGCGGAACGACTCCTCGTCTGCCGCGCTTGCTTGCATCTCCGCGCCGTGTTGGCGCATCCATAAAACTGAACCTTTACGCATCGGCATCAGCGCTAGTGCAAGCTTCGCACCTGTTGCTACAATCAAGCACTCTGGCTTACTCCGGGCGGGGGCCTGCAAGCCGCACATATACAATGGGACTGCATCTCTTGCGCTTGTGCCCGCAAGCTCGGAACCGAGCCGGCTGCCCGGGCAATTGGAATAGAGAGCAATGGACCGCAGGCTGCGAAATCGCATTTTGATTTTTCTCGTTCTGGCCGCCATTCTGGCTTTCGCACTCGTGCGCCTCACCGGCCGCCAGCCGGTCGCCAAAATCTCGGCAGTCACCCCCATTCGCGAAAATGTCGTCGCCTCCATCTCCAGCAACGGAAAAGTTGAGCCCATTTCGCCCTTCGTCGTGCGCGCCCAACTGGATACCTTCGTCGAAAGAATCAGCGCCCTGGAAGGGCAGGCCGTCAAGAAAGGCCAGCTCCTTCTCGAATTGGACGTAAAGGACGCCGTCGCCCAGCTGGCCGATGCCCGTTCCAAGCTTCTCCGCGCGGAAGACGATCTGCGCGCCGCCCAGGCCGGTGGCCGTGCGGACGAAGCCGCCAAAACCGTAGGCCAGCTCGCCGCCGCTGTTTCGCTGCGTGACCGCTTGCAGCGCAATCACGATTCTCTCGAGCGCCTCATCGCCCAGCAGGCTGCCACCAGGGACGAACTCGCCGTTAACGATCTCGAACTCGCCAAAGCCGATGCCCAAGTGAAACAGCTCACCGCGGTCAGGCAGGAATTCGAGCACGGCGTCAAACTCGACGCCAATCGCACCACTCTGCAGGTCGAACAGTTGCGCAGCGCCGTCGCCGCCTTGCAAGAAAAAGTTCGCGATGGCCGCATCTCCGCTCCCGCCGATGGCACCCTCTACTCTTTACCGGTCAAGGCGGGAGATTACGTGAAAGTTGGCGACCTGCTGACCGAAATGGCGGACCTTCACAAGGTCCGCGTCCGCGCTTTCATCGACGAGCCCGAACTCGGCGGCCTCGAGCCCGGCGAACCGGTCCGCATCACCTGGGACGCGCTTCCCAATCGCGCTTGGATGGGCAAGACCCAAGTCATCCCCAAACAAGTGGTCGCTCATGGCGCCCGCAGCGTCGGCGAGCTTCTCTGCGAGGTCAATAATGACAAACTCGAGCTGCTGCCTAATATCAACGTAAATGTCCGCATCAATTCCCGCGAGCGCGTCAACGTTCTCACCGTTCCGCGCGGTGCCGTGGACGCCGAAGGTGGCCGCAGGTTCGTCTTCGTAGTCTTGCGCAATGCGCTTGGTGTCGGCAAAGCCACCCTGCAGAAGCGCGAAATTCGTGTGGGCATCGCCGATGCCACCAACTATGAAGTCGTCGACGGTTTGCAGGAAGGTGAAATGGTGGCCTTGCCCGGCGATGTGGATCTCAAGGACGGCATGCCCGTCAGAATCACCAATACGGATGCGAGCTTCATTCGTGGCCGCAGTGAATCCGATTAAAATCATTCTGCTCGCCGCGCTCTTCTTGTCGCCGGCTTTACACAGCGCGCGCGCCACCAGCACAGTCCAGCGCGACGACGCCCTCAAAGCCGCCCTCGACGCTTACGAATCCAGCGATTACCCTAAAGCTGCGCAGCTCCTGCAAGGCGCTGCCGCGCAGAATCCCCGCGACGCCCAGGTTCACCTGTTTCTTGCCAAAACCTATTTCGAATTGCAGCAGCATGACGCGGCCATCGCCAGCGCCGAACGCGCCGTGGCCCTCGATCCGCAAAGCTCGCTCTACCACGAATGGCTAGGCAAGGCCTACGGTGAAAAGGCCGGCCACGCAGCCATGTTCTCCGCTCTCTCCTTAGCCAAAAAGGCCCGCCGTGAATTCGAAAGGGCGGTCGAGTTGGACGAAAGAAACTTTTCCGCCTACCAGGCGCTCATCGAGTTTGATTGCAGCGCTCCCGGCATCGCTGGCGGCGGCGAAGACAAAGCCCGCCCGGAAATCGCCAAGCTCGCCGCCCTCGATCCCGCCGAAGGCCATTACGCCGAGGGCAATTGCCGGCGCCAAAAAAAGGATTTTGCCGTCGCCGCCGACGAGTTCAATAAAGCTCTGGAACTGCATCCCAAGTCCGTCGAGCTCCTCTACGATATTGGCGACCACGCCATGAAGCACGAGCAGCCCGACGTTCTCCTCGTCGTCGCGGAACAAGGCGAGCACCTGGTTCCTTCCGATCCCCGCGCGATGTTTTATCGCGCGGTTGCTTTGATCCTGAAAAATGACGATGCCGATCAGTCCGAGCGCCTGCTCCACGAGTATCTGCAACGCGCGCCCCTGCGCAGCACATATCCTCCCCCTTGGCGCGTCCATGAATGGCTCGGCCGCCTCTACGAACATCAGCAAAAAACGGAGGCCGCTACCCAAGAGTTCGAAGCATCTCTTAAACTGGAACCCAAGAACAAGTACGCCCGCGAAGCTTTGAAGCGGCTTAAAAAAGGTTGAATCGCCGATGCCTGTGAGATTCGCGCCATGCCTGCTGAGGGTCGCCTTATGATGGACCTGCGGGAAACTCTGTCCGTCGCCATTGACGCCCTCCGCGGCAACAAGTTGCGTGCCATTCTCACCTCCCTGGGCGTGATTATCGGCAGCGCCTCTATCGTTCTGGTTGTCACCGTGGCCCTCACCAGCCGCAAATTCGTGCTCAGCCAGATCGAGGCTACCGGCTCAAACCTGGTTTGGGCTGAGCTGGTTCGCGCCGGCGCAAAAGGCCAGCCCCTTAGCTACGAGCTGACCATCGAAGACATGAATGCCGTGAAATCCTCCATTCCCGGCGTCCAGGAAGTTGCCGGCACCCGCGAGTTGCCCATGACCGTCGTGGTCGATGGCGTCGAACGCCCGGTGACTCTCATTGGCGTAACGGAGGGCTTCCAGGCCATCCGCCGCCTATTCATCCTTCGCGGCAGATATTTTGATTCCGCCGACATGGAAACGCGCAGCAAGGTTTGCCTGGTAACCAAGGAACTCTCCGACCGCGTCTTTGGCTTGGAAAATCCCATCGGTGGAACCATTCGCATGGGCGAGCTCACTTTCACCGTCATCGGCGTTTTTCGCGAGCGTGTCGCCACCTTCGGTTTGGCCGATATCCAGCGCGATACCGTGATCATTCCCTTTCCCTTGATGAAGTACTACACCGGCGTGGACGTCTTGCGTACCCTCGATGCCCAGGCCGCCCACTCGGAAGATGTGGGCGGTGTGCAACATCAAATGGAACGCCTCCTGCGCAGTCGTCATCCCGCTGAAGCTGACTATGACGTGCTGACGCTCACTGCCATCTTGAGCGCCGCGAAAAATATCTCCCTGGCTTTGACCATCGTGTTGCTGGTCGTCGCCTTCATCGCCCTGCTGATCAGCGGCATCGGCATCATGAACATCATGCTGGTCACCGTCACCGAGCGCACCCGCGAAATCGGCATCCGCAAGGCCATTGGCGCCGCTCATCGCGAAATTCTCTATCAATTCTTAATCGAAGCTTTTCTGATCAGTGGAGGGGGCGCTGTCATTGGCATCCTGATCGGCTTGGCCATTCCGGTCCTGGTGCAACCGCTCCTTCCCGGAAACCTTCGCGTCCCCGTTTCCACCGCCAGCGTGCTGATTGCTTTCGCCGTCTCCTGTTCCACCGGGCTATTTTTCGGCTACCTGCCTGCAAACCAGGCAGCGCGCCTGCAACCAATAGAATCCCTGCGTTACGAGTAACTTGGAGTGCGGCGGTCTGGCCGCCGCTTATGAGGTCGGAGCCGCAAAGAGGATGCTCGCATGAGAAACAAACCTAGCCCCGGCGCGAAATCGATTCTTCCGTATCTCCGTGTCTCCTTCACCCTGCTTCTAGCTCTAGCAATACCCATCCGCGCCCAGGAATCACCACAGCCTCAAGCCGCCACTCCCTCCGTCGTTTCCCTGACCCTCAAACGCGCCATCGAACTAGCCCTCCAAAACAGCACCGACATTCAAGTCGCCAAGCTGCAAGCCAGGCTCGCCGACCGCTCCGCCATAATCACCAAGTCGCAATTCCTTCCCAATCTCTATGCCGGGTCCGGCGCCGGCTACACCTTTGGAATTCCCGAGACTCCCGGCGGCCGCGCCCCGGCTCTGTTCGATGTCACCTACACCGAGCAAGTCTTCAACGAACCCCTCCGCGGGCAAGGCAAGGAACTGCAAGAACAAGCCAAGTCGCAAAAGATCCTCTTGGCTGATGCCAGAAACGGCGTCATTGTGCGCACTGCCTCCACCTATCTCGAACTCGCTATGGTTCGCCATTCCCTCGATTTGCTGCGCAAGGAACAGGAAAGCGCCGAAAAAATACTCGCCGTCACCCAGCAGCGTGAAAAAGAAAATTTTGAGCTGCCCGTCGCCGTCACCAAGGACCAGCTCACCAAAGCCCGCGTGGTCCAGCGCATCCTGCAACTGGAAGGCCGCCAGGATGAACTGGAGGTTGTGCTGCGCGGCCAGACCGGCCTGCCAGAGAGCACGTTGATCGATGTCACCCCCGAAGACTTACCCGGCATCGCCGAACAGGAAGGCGCCAACCTCGTCGCCTTGGCGTTGCAAGATAACGTCGCTCTCCGCGTCGCGCAATCCGATGTGCGCGCCAAGGAATTTCGCCTCACCGGAGAAAAACGCGGATACTATCCCACCCTCGAACTTGTCAGCGTCTATAGCTTGCTCGGAAGATTCAACAACTACGACCAATTCTTCAAAACCTTCGAGCGCAACAACTTCAACGCCGGTATCCAGGTGCAGGTCCCCATTTTTAGCGCGCAAACCAGGGCCAATATCGCGCTCGCCCAAGTCAATCTCGATGTTGCCAAGGCCACGCTCGCCAACAAAAAAACAGAAGTAAGCTCTGCTGTCCGCGTAAAGACTCGCCGTCTGCGTGAGCGCGACGCCGCAAAGGAAGTCGCCCGCCTGGAGCTGC
>Ga0307478_10001137_pt1 | contig 24158 bp, 21 predicted proteins | sample atmos_gasesECM4C_2_FD_203713 | JGI IMG/M metagenome (GOLD analysis project Ga0307478, IMG submission 203713) | Hardwood forest soil microbial communities from Morgan-Monroe State Forest, Indiana, United States - atmos_gasesECM4C_05 | ecosystem: Environmental > Terrestrial > Soil > Temperate...
CTGGACTGATGGCCATGCTTTCGAAAGGCATTGTGGGCGGAGATATGGCGTGGCCGCTGGTCGTGGTCGGGATTCTGCTGGGCATTTCGATGATCATGATCGAAGTGAAGAGCGTGATGTTGTTCTCGGTAGGGATGTACCTGCCGCTGGGCACGACGTTCGCAATCTTCGTAGGCGGCATTATCCGGTGGGCGACCGACAGATTGCGCGATCGCCGTGGCTACAACGATGCGCAGAAGGCGCGCGTAGATAACGCCGGCGTGCTGACCGCTTCCGGATTGATTGCGGGTGAAGCATTGTGCGGACTGGTCATTGCGGGCCTGGTCGGGTCAGGGAAAGACGTGACGCTGGTGCATTGGAAGCCTTCGATCTGGGCCGCGGTGACCGCGATGGTTGCGCTGGTTGCGGTGATGATCCGTGTGCCGCTGGCCAATGCGGGCAGCCCGGATGAACCGGCGCCTCCGACGGCGATCATGTAACGTCAACCACAGAAGGCACAGAGTTGCACGGAGAGATCGCTGTCCTCCGTGCATCCCGCGTCCTCTGTGGTTTCGTGTCTATGTCGATTCGCGAAAATATTGCTGGAGCGCGCGAGCGCATTGAGGCGGCAGCGCGGCGCGCCGGGCGCCCGTCCGGCGATATTGCCTTGATGGCGGTAACCAAGACTCATCCACCTGAAATCATTCGCGAAGCTTATCGGGCTGGGCTGCGGCTCTTCGGAGAGAATCGCGTGCAGGAGTTTGCCGGGAAAGCGGGAGAAGTTGCCGATCTCGCCGGCGCCGAATGGCACATGATCGGGCATCTGCAGACCAACAAAGCAGCGAAGGCGGTGGAGTTATTTGGGGCAGTGGATTCGGTCGATTCCGTGAAATTGGCGGAGAAACTGGATGCGGCGGCACGGCAACAGGGCAAAAAGTTGTCGATATTGATTGAAATCAACGCGGGGGGCGAGGCGGCGAAAAGCGGCGTTGCTCCGGATTCGAGAGAACTGGAAGACTTGCTGCTCGCAGCTCCGCGGCTGGACGCGCTGGAGTTTCGCGGGCTGATGACGGTGCCTCCCTTCACCGACGATCCTGACGGCGCGCGGTCCTACTTCCGTAAAGTGCGCCAACTGCGCGAGGCGATCGCAGCGCGAAAGCTCGTGGCCGTTCAGATGGACACACTCTCGATGGGGATGTCGCACGACTTCGAGGTAGCGATTGAGGAGGGCTCAACGTGCGTGCGCGTGGGGACCGCGATCTTCGGGGAGCGGGCAAAGCGGTAGTCACCGAGGAGCCAAAAGGAAGGAGGAGGATCAGCAGATTCTTCGATCTGCTGTGTGCGGGAGGGCTGTTTGTGATGGCTGTGGCCGCATCGATGCTGATCCCCAAGACATATACGGATCGCGTCTGGATCTACGGCAGCGACCTGGCGGTTTTGTTTGCCGCGATGCTTAACCTGCTGCGAATTCAAAATGCATCGCTGCTAGGGGTGAGAGCGTTTTGTATCACCGCCAACTTCGCCATGTCCGCATTCTTCATTGCTCTCATGATCAGCATCGGACTTTCGCAGACTTTGTCGAACGCTCAAATTCCTGCGGTCGCGACGTTGTTGCTCCTGGAGACCGCATTTTCCGTCAGGAAACATACATGATCCCTTTGCAGGAGTCGGCGGAGGGCGTCAGGTTTGCCGTCAAAGTACATCCGCGCGCGAAGAAAGACGCGATCACGGGAGAACTTGGCGACGCACTGAAAGTCTCTCTGACCGCCCCTCCCATTGACGGCCGGGCCAACGAGGCGTGCATTAAATTCTTCGCAAAACTTTTGAAGGTACCACGCGCTTCCATTACCATTGCGTCCGGATTGACCAGCCGGAATAAAGTCGTGCGCGTCACCGGACTCACGGCACAGCAACTGCGGGATCGCTTGCCGCGGTGACCATGGGTACGTCTACGACTCGTTCCGTCTAATCCCACTTCTCGCAAAAACGGCGAGAAGTGGGGCATCCCAGGCCTACAAGAATCTATGGAGCGACTTTGACCTTCTCACAGCGTCTTGAGGAAATCCGCACCGGGTTTGAACGGCCATTCTGGGTTGCCAACATCACCGAAATTTTCGAGCGTCTGGCTTACTACGGAGCGTTCGCCTCACTCGCACTGTACTTGCAGGAAAAGCTGAACTTCTCCACCGAACAGACCGGAACACTCACCGGCATTTTCGGGGGCATGGTGTGGTTTCTCGCGATCTTCGGAGGAGCCGCCGCGGACCGGCTGGGCTTTCGGCGCGCACTTTCTGTGGCTTACCTCATCCTGGGTGTGGCTTATTTCCTGATCGGGTCGATCGGGGCGTCATGGCTGGCGCCGGTGCGCAACGCTGTGCCTCTTGGTCTATTCGTCGGCTTGGTTCTCATTCTGCCTGCGCTCGGCATCTCTCTGGTTAAGCCGTGTGTAGTCGGCACGACGGCCCGAGCTTCCAAAGAAAACGTGCGCTCGATCGGCTACTCGATCTACTACACCATGGTCAACATCGGCGGAGCTGCCGGCCCGCTTTTTGCTTCGTGGGCCCATCGTCATCTGGGCGTGGAAAATGTGTACCGTGTCGTCGCGCTCGGTGTCCTGTCGATGTTCTTTGTGGTGCTGCTCTTTTTTCGCGAGCCGCGACAGGCTGGGGACGCGCCTCCACCGTCGATCGCGACCGTGGCGCGAAATTTCTGCGTAGTCGTGGGCAATGCCCGGCTGGTGCTGCCGGTCCTGCTGGTTGCGCTGTTGCTCCGCATCGCGCTCTGGGCCCGCCCGGAGTGGAGCGTGCCATGGTGGATATGGGTGCCGCTGTTCGCGCTTGTATTGGCTGGGATCAGCCGGTTCATGTGGTTCCTGGTGATTTTCACCGGCTACTGGGTAGTGTTCTGGCAGCAATACATCAGCTTGCCGGGATACATTCACGGCTACATCAATTCGAGCGCTGACGTTGAAATGATTCTGGTCACCGACGGTCTGACGGTAATCTGCCTGACGCTCGCCGTGGGCTTTCTGACGCGGAAGATCCCTCCGTTTTCAGCAGTCATTCTGGGTACCGTCATCACATCGGTATCGTGGGTGATTCTGGCGCTGCGGCCGACCGTGTGGGGCGCGGTACTCTCGCTGTTTGTGCTGGCGCTGGGTGAGATTACACAGGCTCCCCGCTATTACGACTACATTTCACGGCTCGCTCCCAAAGAGCAGCAAGGCACGTATATGGGATTCGCTTTTCTGCCGATTGGGATTGGATCGCTGATCGGCGGGTGGTTCGGGGGAACGATCGTCCATCACTTCGGCGAAGTGCAGCACCGGCCCGCCCTGATCTGGTGGAGCGTAACGGCAGTGGGACTGGCCACGACCGTTCTGCTGTGGATCTACGATCGAGTGGTGCGGGTGGAGAAAGAAACGGCTTCTTGACTTCGGCCTTCCCCTCTGGGATCATTCGCCGCAGTTAGCAAGGCGAGGAGGCTCTATGCCACATTATCTGCAGCAAGTGGCGTATTCGCAGCAAGGGTGGGAAGCCTTGGTGGCGAATCCGCAGAATCGCATTGAAGCCGTGCGGCCCGCGATCGAAAAACTGGGTGGAAGGATTGAAGCTGCATGGTTCTCGTTCGGAGATTATGACGTCGTCGTGATCACCGAGTTGCCTGACAACGTGAGTGCCGCAGCCATCGCGATGGCTTTCGCCGCGGGTGGCGCGTGCAAGTCGGTGCAAACCATCCCGCTGATTTCGCCGGAAGAAGCGACCCAGGCATTGAAAAAGGCGAAGGAATGCGGGTACCGTCCGGCGACTGCCAAAACCCGCGCGGCCTGACCGGACGACGACAAAAACCCTGAGGCGGCCTAAGCGGCCGCCTTTCTTTTCCCATGGCCGGACCTCGATCCAAATCTTCCTCTCGCTCTTCGCCAGCCAATATGGCGGATCAGATTCGGCGTGCGCTGAAAGACGGCGGATCGAAGGAACATGCGGCAGGAGTGCAGTGGTTCTTCAAAGAAGAAATCAAGTCGCACGGATGGTATACGGCGGATCTTCGGCGGGCGGTGCGACGGTGCCGAAGCGAAATCCTGCGCGAGCACGATTTCGATTTTCTGGTCGACGTTGCCGACCGGCTGTTTTCCGGACGCGTGCTGGTGGAAAAAGTTGCCGCCGTGTTTTTGCTGGAGAAGCTGAATGCGAAATGCGGTGATCGGGAGTTTCTGATGTTTGAGACCTGGCTCGACCGGATCAGCAGCTGGGCTGATCATGATGGGCTCGTGCACTATTTGATCGCGCCGATGGTGGCAGCCGAGCCGCGGCGGGTCAACTTTGTGTTTCGTTGGGCGAAGTCTCGCGATCGATGGCATCGGCGCGCGGCGTGTGTGGCGCTGATTCAAGGAACTCGGGTCAATCTATTCTTTCCGGAGATTGTGAAATTGTCCGATCTTCTACTCGATGATTCGGATGATATGGTGCAGAAAGGCCTGGGCTGGTTGTTGCGCGAGACGGCTAAGTTCGATCCAAAGAAGACGGTGGCGTATTTGATGAAGATTCGCGGGCGGGCTCCGCGATTGGTGCTGCGCACGGCGTGTGAGACGTTACCGGCAGAAGTGCGGAAGAGAATTTTAGAATAAGCGGTTGTGCCGTCCCCGCGGGACTTGTCTTGTCTTCTCAGCTTACCCAGGGCTGACGTCCTGGGCTAACATAGGTCGCCGCTCCGCGGCTGGAGGATTGGTACGGCCTTCCGCGATCTTTTCGCGCGAGAAGTCGCGTCGAGGAGTTGCCCTCAGAAGTGGTTCTCATAAGTTCCGCGATTCGCCCAAATGCATCCCCTTGTTTACAATAGAAGTTTGCCCATGAACCTGGCTGCGATCCAGTCTGCGCTGCGAGAACGCAACATTGACGCGTGGCTCTTTTACGATCATCACCACCGCGACCCGATCGCCTATCGCGTGCTTGGGTTGCCGACGAGCTTGATGGTGACGCGGCGCTGGTTCTATCTCATCCCGGCGGAAGGCGAACCGGCGAAGCTGGTGCACAAGATTGAAGCTGGGCACCTCGATTTGCTTCCGGGCAAGAAGTATCAGTACTCGGGGTGGCAGGAATTATTCGAGCAACTCAAGGCGATTCTGGCTAAGCATCGCGATCTTGCCATGCAATACTCGCCCAACAACAGCGTGTTCACGGTTTCGCTGGTGGATGGCGGCACAATCGACTTGTTGCGCGGGCTGGGCAAGAACGTGGTGAGTTCCGCCGATCTGGTGGCGCAATTCGAATCTACATGGACCGAAGAGCAGATAGAGTCGCATTTTGCGGCGCGGGACAGCATTGATGCAATCGTCGCGGAATCGTTCAAAGAGATTGGCTGGCGGGTGCGCAACGGCGGGACGAAGGAACATGAAATCCAGCAGTGGTTCATGGAGGCGTTTGCCCGAGAGAGTCTGCTGACGGACGATCCTCCAATCGTGGCGGTGAATGCGAACGCCGGGAACCCGCACTACGAGCCGCAGGCCAGCCATCCTGTACCCATTCGCCAAGGCGACCTGGTGCTGCTCGACGTCTGGGGGAAGAAAAATACGCCGAACGCCGTGTACTACGACATTACGTGGACAGGCTTGGTGGGAACTTCGCCGTCGGGGCGGGTGCGCGAAGTTTTTGAGGTTGTGCGCGACGCGCGCGATGCGGGAGTGAAGACAGTCGTTGACGCAATTGGAGCCGGCCGGCGCATTGCCGGCTGGGAGGTGGATCGGGTGACGCGCGGGCACATTCAAAAAGCCGGCTACGGAGAGTATTTCATCCACCGCACGGGACATTCCATTGGCACCGACGTCCATTCTAACGGGGCCAACATGGACGATCTGGAGATTCACGACGAGCGGCAGATTCTTCCCAATTCCTGCTTCTCGATCGAGCCCGGGATTTATCTGCCGGAATTTGGCGTGCGCAGCGAAGTCAACGTGCTGGTGCGCGAGAAGTCGGCGGAAGTGACAGGGAAAATTCAACGCGAGATTGTGACCATCTGAATGGCAAATTCCACGACAGAGAAGGCGAAAGTAGAGCAGGCGCAACCAGTCAGCGTGATGTCGGTGGCCGCGCCCGCGGTCGGGTGGCTGATCCCAGGCGCGGGGCACATGATCCAGAAGCGCTGGGTCCGCGGCGGCTTGCTGTTCGTGTCGATCGTGACTCTGTTCCTGCTTGGGCTTGCCATGCAGGGGCGCATCTATAAGGCGAATGGCGGCGACATTCTCGACATGCTGGGCTTCATTGGCGACCTGGGGGCTGGCGCGCTTTATATCGTCACGCTCGCCATGGATTGGGGACAGGGCGCAATTTCGTTCGCCACGGCGGACTATGGGACGAAGTTCATGATTGTGGCGGGGTTGCTGAACTTTATTGCGGTGGCCGACGCGTATCACATTGCGATTGGAAAGAAGCAATGAAGCAGTTGCCAGTACCCAGTTGCCAGTTGCCGAGAAACTTCATTACCAGGTGGGCTCAGTGACCATCACTCTCAATCACTTCAGCGCGGCGACGGTGTTTGCGTTGTTCGCCTCGATCGTTTTCGGGATCACGCACCGCGAGAGCACGCGCGAGATGGTGCGCTACGGACTCTACTGCTTTGCGATGTTTTTAGGTGGGGCGCTGGTCGCCGGCTGGGCGATGTGGGTGTTGCGGCGGTGATTTGTCGCACGCCGAGACGTTGCAAGCAACGTCTCTACGACTTACCCTTCCCAGACAAAGGCATCAAAAATCCTCTTAGTGTCGAAATTTAAGCGGCGATAAAGCTCCACCGCGCGCGCGTTTCCCTCAGTTACAGTCAGCGATAACATCGAGAAATTTCGCTTTGTCAGATTCCCTGCCGTGGCGGCAAGCAGAGATTCGCCGATCCGGCGCGAGCGGTACTCGGGCAGAACGCAAACTTGCGTAACGTGGCCGACGTCGTGACGCACGCGCGAGCAGAGGATCAATCCAATCAGGCTCTTGGCGCGGCGATCCAGAGCTACGAACGACGAGTCGGGATCGAAGATGCCGCAACCGGGGAAGCGGACAATATTGTTGAGGAAGCGCAGGGATCCGCTGAGCGTGTGGTACTGGTCGTTGATTTGAGCGTCGACATGCCCGCGGTAGGCGGCAGTGATGACGGCGGCCGCGGGACGATAGTCTGACTCGGTCCAGGGGCGAATCTCTACTTCGGGGTGAGTCGGAATTTTTTGCGCCGAGTTCTCCAGGGTCAACACCATAAACAGGCGGGGATGGCGCTGGAAACCGGTATCGAGGAAGGGTCGCGACACGGCGTTGGCATCATGGGCGAGCAGTTGCGCCTCAACTCGATGAATGCCCGGGGACTGCTGCAGGGTTTCAATCACGTGCGTCAACAAGCGAAGCTCAACCGGGCGAGGTTCGGGAAGCCGGCTGCCATTGGTGACGTAGAGATCGCCAATCACTCCCTTGCTGCCCTCGTACACAAAAAAGGAATAGCCGAAGACGCGGCCGCGGTCGACAGCGGCGTAGCCGGGAAGAATCTTCGCGTCGACATAACGCAGAATCATTTCAGCCGAGCCGGAGTAGTCCCAGGAAAGCATGCGTGACCAGAGCTGCGTCTCGTCAGTGAGCAGGGGGCGCAGGTCTACGGAAGAAAAGTGCCTGAGGTCGAGAATCTCCAAAGGGCTCCTACGGGTGTAGCCGGCGTGAGCTAGGCCGGCGATCTCCCACGCCGCGAGACAGAGGCGAGACGCGGGGCACCCGCAAAATTCCGAGTGTAGTGGGTTCGCTGATCAGAGGCAAACTCCGCGAACACGGGGCAGCAATAGGTGAGTCTCGATGCATCGAGTTTAAGCTCATGACCCGGTGTAGAGCTGAAATGGCGCCCAGTAAAACGGTTTGCTGAAGGCGCTGCCGGAATGAAGCAAGGAGAGTTTGGCGGCGCGGAGGGCGGCATCGGGATTTTTTCCGTTCTGCAGGCCTTGGTAAAGTTCGTCCATGAGCTGGGGAGTGGAGACGTCGCTGACTTCCCACAAAGCGCCGATCACGTTGTGAGCTCCGGCGCGGAGGAACGCCCAGGAGAGGCCGACGAGGCCCTCGCCTGTGTATGCGCGCGCACCCGCTCCGTAGCAGGTGGAGATTGTGACCAGGTCAGCGTGCAAGGGCTGACGAATGATGTCGCGGGCGTAGAGCTTGAAGGAGTCGTCCTGCGTGCCGGATGGCGACAGAACAATGGCGGAGTCGAGTGGGCTGGTACGGCTGGCGGTGCCATGCGCGACGAAATGGAGGTACGAGAACTGTCCGGGTTGGCTAGTCAGATAAGCGGCCGGAGTTGCCTGATCGCCCACGAAGACGGCCTGTTGAGATAGCGGAAAGTGCTTTTCGATGCTTTCGATTTCCGCGAACGCGTTACGCAGTTCGGGATAGTCCGCGTTCGGAGCGACGGCATTGCCCAGGAGAAGCAGGGTCGCGGCGTGCTTAGTCGCGGGCTGAGAGGCGGCGAGCAGGTGAAGCGAGCTCGCGTCGACGAGGGTGACGTCTTCGATCCAGTAGTGCGGAGTGGGATCGGCAACTAACAGTGTTTCGAAGTTCAAGGCGTTCAGGCTACCGTCGGGGATGATGAAGACCCTCGGATCCTTTGGCAGCAGCGCCTGCGCCGGAGCTACAAGGATGCGGTAGAGTTCGCGGCCGTCGGCATCGGTCGACTGCAGGAATTCCTGCTGGTAAGCAAGAGCTTTACGATAGCGCTGAACCGTCTCACCAATCGCTGACTTCGGCGGGAGACGGAACAGATTCGTTTTCTCCGGCGTGATTGCCCACAGATAGGATTGCTTCTCGCCGAGCCAATAGAAGAAGATCGTCCCGCCTGCTTTCCGAGCCATAGCTTGCGGATTCAGCGCGTCGGGCTTGAAGGTTGTTCCCTTCTGCAACAATCCCAGACCCTCGGCCAGAGTGCGGCCGCGGCTGTATTCGGCAACCTGTAGAGCTTCGGCGATCTTGCCACCGCTTACGAGGAAATGGATGTAATCGTCATAGATGCCGGCGGCGTTAGCCGGAAATGGCAACGACGATTCTTCATGCTTGAGCGAGGACCGTGCCGTTTCGAAGGCGTTCAGGGCCAAGCGATATTCCTGGTCGGCAAGGGCGGGTTTCTTCTCCTCTTCATAGAGTTGAGCGAGGGAGCGTTCGGCCTCCCACTTTAGAAAGACATGGCTCTTGGGATCTTGCTCAACTTCGCGGAATGTTTTCTCCGCCAGTCTCGTGTCGTGCCGACGAGCAGCGACGTGGCCCTTGATCAGCATTGGATAGAGGACTTCCAGTCGGTCTCCATTTGCGGGTGCGAGGGCGATACTTTGGTCTGCATAGTCTCGAGCTTGATCGATCTTCCCCGTACGCTCCGACACCAACGCGAGAGACATCAGGGCATCCACAATATCCTCGCGGCTGTTGATTTGCTTGGCCAGGTCGAGGGCGTGTTGATAGGAACGCTCCGCCGCGGTGTAGTCTTGAGCATCAAGAAACACATAGCCGATCGTGGTCTGCCACTTTACCTGATCGACCACATCACCCAGCTTCGTAGCCCGATCAATCGCTTCGACAAAGAGTCGCTCGGCGCGCTCGGGTTCGCCGAGTTTGTAGTAGGCCCATCCGAGATTTCCCAGTGCGTTCTGGGCAAGGTCCTCAAACTGATGTGCACCCGCTATCTGGTATGAAGACTGGGACCAATCTACGGCTTCGTCAAAATGTTCCTGCTGCAGGGCGGACCAACCCAAGCTTAAGAGTACGTTGGCGGCAACGAAATCATCGCGCTGCGATCGCGCAGCCGCCAAGCTTTGTTCAAAGAGAAGCTGGGCCGGCTTGAAGTGCCCTTTCTGCATTTCAAGCGCTCCTTCCGCAAAGGAGACGGTGGCGCAGCTGGGAGCATCCGACGAGCGGCAGAGGAGTTCCGCTTGCGCAAACTTCTGTTCCGCTTCCGGCAAATGGCCCAAACCTAAGTTGGCTGAGCCCTCGAGCCGAACCTTTTGTATCGCGAGATCAGTGGAGGGAGGAGGGAGGGTCTCTGAAGTGATAAGTGTGAGGGTCCGACTACTCAGGCCGCGCCACAGCAATATGTTTGCTTCAAGCAGCCTGAACTTCCACGCCCACTCCGCACTTACCCCGTGAAAAGCTTCGTAGCCTCTTTCGGCTTCTTCTGCGGCGGCAGACAGCTGGCCACGGCGAAACGTCTGAGTGGCGTGCTCGAAAGCCGCATCCGGGCTGCGGGGTTGAGTGCACCCACACAGAAAAGCAAATACAAAAACCAGCGAAGAAAGTTCCAGCTTCACGGAGCCGGCGGCTTGCCACCACCGTTCACGGTGCACGCGCCTGCCGTCGACGATCCAGAGGCGAGGCAACCCATCTCTACCCGAATCATGCTGAGGTGGAAGGTGTCGTGTTTTACTGTCAATTCGGCGAGAAAGATGGTTCCGAAGTCGGGGACATGAATCACGTGCCCACACTTGCGCTTGGTGAGCTGCTCGAACTCGGATTCTCCGGATGGGCCCTTGATGGGCTCGATCTCGATATCTTCGACCAAAGAGCATGTGATTCCGCTGGACTTTCCCCTGCCCGTCTTGAGATCTTCTTCCCGCGCGTCAATAGCCTCTTCTTTGATCTGATCGTATTTCGGATCGCCCCAATGATACTGCGTCCTCAGAGAGCCGTCATCGGCACCGGAACGGGCTGTCCTTAACTCCCCTTCCAAGCCTTTCACCCATTCTTTCAAGTTTTTGTATTGGGATTTGACGGCTGTCACGAAGGTCTTCGCCTCGACGTAGAGCGATTTGCCGCCGGGCTCCTTGCCGACCAATCCGAGGTTCAAAAACGGTTCTACTTTGTGACGTGCGATCCTCAGGCCCTCGAAGTGCGTGCCGAGAAATGTAACCCGGGGGGCGTACACGTTCGGAAAATGGGTCGTCGAAACCTGGGCGACAATACGATCGGCGGTGACCACATTCAAAATGTTGAGATCTTCGACCAACGACGTGGCCAGTGTCACCGAAGCGCCCGGGAATTTTCTGCTCTCATGCCCTGAAACCTGGGTATGGGCTGCGCTATACGAGATGATTCCTTCCAATCGGAAGTTCTTCGCGTGCTGTGAAAAGTAGTTGCGCTGCGCGCGTTGCTCTTCCGTCAGGTCCGCGAGCCTGCCCTCCAGCTTCACGAAGGCTTGCTTCTTGATGTCCTGCTTGAAAGGAAGGTCGATCCGGCCCGAAAGGGCATGCGCTTCGGCATGAAAGTAATGGGGCTGGTCTGCCATAGTCTTACTCCCCTGGATTAAGGTTAGTTCTGGATTTGTACGTCGACGGGTTGACGGGCGATTTCTTTACTTTCGCCGTTGGCCGTGATGCCCTTTACCACGAGCGTGTATGTACCGGATCGGCGATCAGCCCTGGGAATATAAATCTGACGGCCTTGATCAGAGGGCGCGGCGACTGGACCGGACCACTCCAGCTTACCGGCGGGATTATACAAGTCCGCGGTATAGGAAGCGAATCCATCTTCCGGCGGAAGGTTCAGCAGCAGGGCAAAGCCTTCACCCGCACGGGGCTTGATCGCAGTCGGGGTGGCTCCGCGAGTGCTGACGTTAACCGAGGCCCAAGGTCCCACCTGGGGCTGGTTCGCAGCCTCCATGAGATGAGGGTAGGTGACAAAATTCTGAAAGCCGATCACCGCCAGCAACAGGGCCAAGACGGGAACGGCAAATGCTGGACGAAACCATGCCAACCAGCCCGCTTTCGCTGGTGCAGCGACAGGTACTCGCGCCGGAGACGGGATAGCCTGCTCGGCGAGCACGACCTTGCTTTGCTCGACGAACATGGCGGCGGCGCGCACGTCGAGCGCGCAGTCCCGGCAGTCGAAGAGATGCTCCTCAAACTGATCCCGAACATCGGGATCGAGTTCGTCCAGAAGATATCGCTCTGTCGCTTTTTGCCGGACCGCCTCATTGTGGTCCATGGTCGTTCCCCCTCATAAAGGTAGTGAGCTATAGCAGCAATCCGTTTCATACTTTTCCCGCAGTCACATTCCCGGGAGGACGAGCCGCCATGTTCTTCAAGTACAAAGATTTGAACGATTGTTTGGCCCGGTGCAGAAGGACCCGGAGATAGTCGCGATCGACCCCAAAGCTACGACAAACTTCGTCCTTGTCGCGCTCTTCGAGAAAGACTTCCCGAAGTAGCCGCCGGTCGCGTTCGGGCATTTCGTCGAGGATCTCGCGAATTTTTACTCCCATCTCTTTGGCGGCGAGTGCGCCCAGAAGGTCGACGGAAATCGCGGGAAACTCTTCCTGATCTTCATCCTCGAGCGAGCTATCGCGCGAGGAAGCGCGGTAGTGTTCGAGCACCACGTTGTTGCACATGGAGTTGACGAAGGCGCCGAGCCGCTCGGGCTGGCGGACCTTACCGCCGCGGAGAGCGACGAAGACGCGGGTGAAAGTCTCCTGGCGGACATCTTCGATGGCCTGCGGCGATCGCAGGCGGGAGCGCAGCTTGAGTTGGATCAACTCGCTGAAATAGGCGACGAAATGCTCCTGCGTGCGGAAGTCTCCGGCACAAAGACGTTCGACGTAGGCCTCGTCAAATGATTGGAGTAGCAAGGACTTGCCCCGAGGTTGCTAGGAGTGGCAGCTAGTTTAGCACTCCGGGGCAAAGAAGGTGAATCGGCGGCGAGACGATGAAACGAATTGGCCATGGGCAGCACTATTGGCCAAGAAGCCGATGAAAGCCAATCACGCAGTTCGAGATCACGCGAGACGGCGCATACCGGCGCTGCCGGCCCGAAGCCAAGCTTCGCGACCGGACTCACCGGGCGGGTTCCAGTGCTTGATCCTTCGCGCGTTCGGATTGCGGAAGGGCTACCGCGACGTGTTTCTGCTGAAAGAAATTCAGGGACACACGCTGGTGGAGATCGCGGCCATTCTCGGAATCAGCATCGACACGGCGCTGGCGCGGTGGCAAAGCGCGCGCCGCGAAATCGGTCACCTGGGAGATTCCGAGGCTATGGAGCAGAAGTGAAGGCTCTGGCGCATTCGCTACTGCGAATCTGGTCCGCGAGAAACCGGGTCCCCCATCAAACCGGGTGGGGGACAGCCGGTTGCACGCAGGAGCGGTTCGAATGTGTGATCGAAGCTGTGCAACGGGCGATTCCGAGCGTGATTGCGATCGTGTTGAACATTCTGCGGTAATACCTCTCTCCACAAATGGTGGCCGTCCGCTGAAGCGGACTCCGTTCGCCCTCGGCGTGCATTCTCGCCACTTTCGTCGCTGGCTTTCCCCATTGACGCAGCTTGGCGGCTGCCGGTCATTCCTTTCAAAGTGTATTTTGAGTGTTCGCTAAAGGCCGGTACGCAGTGGCTGAGTGACGCTCACTATGCTTAGCCGGCGGACGAATGCGTCCGCCGCCACCCAGGTTAATTCAAAGGTGGCGATGGAGGTTGGGTGAGACAAAGCCCGAAGATCGCCGGAACCGCTTCCCCGTTCGGTTCCGGCGATCTGAAGAACCCAAGTCTTCCCCCCGGTTGCCAAGGGCCTTCCAAGTCGGGATGTTGTGAGTGGCAGCGATCACAAACAGCAGCGACTCTTCCACTCATTCGAGTAGTGCGGCAATGGGGTGATTCGTTACAGAAAAAAAAGCGAGAGGATCGGGGGTCGATCCTCTCGAGCGGACAGCTGTGAGATGCGAAGCGCCCTGCGATCCGTTAATGATGCGGTGGACCGTGCGAGCTTTGCCGCTGCTGCATCTGCTGCTGTTGCTGGACGTGACGCTGCTGCAGTTGTTCGGTTTGCCGCTGGTGCTGCTGCTCTACCTGCTGTCTTTGCGGCGGGGCGGCATTGCGCTGTACCAGGCGTTGGTCCTGCTGCTCCTGCCTCTGCTGCAGTTTTTGACGTTCCTGATTTTGCTTCGAGTACAGCTTTTCCTGCTGCTGCTGATAGCGCTGATCGTTACGCGGATTTCCGGTGTTGGGCGGTGACGGACGTTGCAGGGGAGGCAGGTCCCGGGCATGAACAGCGGTGCGGGGGTTCGCGCTCTCACCCCGTGGCTCCGGACCACCGCGGTTTCCTTGCGCACGATTGGCCGGAGGGTGATAGGCGCCGCCCGCTTCTCTGGCGGGAACGGCGTGTTCATGGAAATCTCCCGGCCTGGCGGTGGCCGCAACGGGTGGCCGGCCATTGTTAGCGGAGGCGTGAAGCTCGCGATCGCTGCGGGCCTCGCGCAGGTGTTGGGTCTGAACGCCCACCGGCGGCAGATGGCGGTCGCGCCCCGCAAGCTCATCCTCACGTCTCGGACGCGCCTCGATGCCGCCAGGGCCGCCGTTGTAGCTGACGCGAGTTACCCGGACGTTGTTGTTGATCACGGTCTCATTGTAGACATTGCGCACGTTGACCACGTTCATGACCGAGCGGTTGTAATAAAAGCGGTCGTGGTCCCAGCGTCCTCCGACGAATCCTTCGCCGAAGTAGCCGAACCCGTAATTGATCCCGCCATAGAAGCCGATGTGCGGCCCCCAATATCCTTCATGGAAGAGGTAGACACCGCTTTCCCAGCCCCAATAAGGAGGGGTCCACAGGAAGCCGGGTTCCGGAGCAGGAACCCAAGTTCCGGGAACCCAGTAATAGTCGTCGCCGTCGTTATCCCAGGCCCAATACCCGGGAGTCCAGATATAGCCGTCCTCAGGGCAGGGCGGCTGATCGTAAACAGGGATTGGTGGCGGACCGAAAGTGACCGAAATGCCGAACTGAGCGGATGAAGTGGCCGCCATGCCGAACATTACCACTGCGAACAGTAATAGCCGGACCGCGGTTTTCGTGGACATGATTCTCCTCAGATTGACATGTTTGATTTAGCGATCAATTGTAGCCCTTTACGGATTCGAGGGATTCACTCGAAGGAGCATCATGGTTCCGCTCTCGAGCTTCACATTTTTCTTTTCTGACGTGATGACCGAACCCGTCGAGGCCTGGCCTGCATTAGAGAGTGTCAGATCGGGGATACCTACGACACCCTGAGTATTTCCGTTGATGGCTGAAGTGGAGCTCGCGCGTGGAGTACCCGAAGCTTCGCCGCCACCCGCCGAGGGGTTGGATGGGGATGCTCCTGCCGACCCACCCCCCGTAGGGGTTCCGCGTCCGCCAGCACCTGGGTAACCGGAGGCGCCAGTGGGCGATGCCCCTGCACTATTGTCGGAATTCGGATTGTTGGCCGCGCCGGGATTGGAGGTCTGGGGGCCGATGATGGCCTGAATCGACATGGGGAGATTCATATCGCGGCCGTCTTTGGTCGTCGCGCGATCGAAGGTGATGCCCATTTGCGACTCCTTCTGCTCCTTGCTGCGCGCTTGAGCCTCGGTAACGTGTCCCACCACCTTGGTGTCCTTGGGCACGATAAGTTCCCCACTATTCGTTTTCATATCCTGCATAACCTTGGCTTCGACCGGATCGCCGACTTTCGCCTTCTTGGCGTCGACAGTCTTGGTCAATTCCACAGGGATCACACTGCCCGGCGCGATCCTTATGCTTCCGGCGGGCTGCGTTCCGGCCGCGGTAGATTGTGCCGGTGCCTGGTGGGCATTGGGCGCTTGTGGCGAAGGCGAGGACGCGTCTTGGGCCAGCGATAAAGCACAAAGTGCCGCTACCACGAACATGCTAAGGCAGAGTGATTTCATAACAGCGTCTCCTTTAACAGTTTGGACATAGGTCTAGAGGTTTAGATGTGAATCCGCAGGCTGGAGTTCGATATTCACGGTGGGCACGGCTTCGAACTTTTTTTGGAAGGTGCGCGTTCGGGTGAGGATTGTGTTGAAAAACCCCTTCCGCAATGAGTACGGAAGAATAGTTAGGGCAAGTACACGATTCACCCGACTCTCATCCGGGCGAAAGTTCTATAGGCTTGCCTGACTTGGGTCGGCCGGCATGGCAGTCCCGTCGCGATAACGCACCTTTTTCCTGGAGTCAAATCAGCAATTCCGCCCGACGAATTTCCTTCTGGAGAGCTTTTCATGGCCTCAAACGCAGTGGCAGCGTACGGAATGTTTCGCGAGCAAGTCGCACTCTGTGACGTGTTGAAGACCTTGAATCGGGCAGGATTCCATAACGAGAAGATCTGCATGCTGTTTTCGCCGGTGCATTCCGTAGCTCACAGAGTGAAGGAAGCCAATGTGCTCAGCACGGACCGACATGCGAGTGCAGTGACGGCAGAGTTGATCGGATGGCTGTCTGAGTTTGGAGCGGTGGTAATCCCGACCGTGGGTTTCTTTATCCGGTCAAGGGAGTTTTTTCCGGCCATCATCGTGGAAAAAGATTCGAAGGGGCGATGCGGCAGTGCCCGCACCTTGGAAGGGCTGGGATTCCCGGAACGCGATGCTGCGCGCTTCGAGCGCGACCTGCGGAGCGCTGGCGTGCTGGTCTATGTCTCGTGCCCCGAAGTGAAGGCGAACTGGGCACTGGAATTGCTGCGCCTTACCGGTGCGGAAGAGATCGGCGCTTTGGGGATGGAAAGAGAAGAATCAGCGCTGCCCCTGCCTGTCCAGATCAGACCAGCAGACGCCGGACACCAACTCACAGTATGAAACAAGGGCAGAGTTCCCACGCCCGCTCGTCCGTTATCTGGGGCTGACTTGCAGTCAGCGCTCCAAGTGATCGGGAGAGATTATTGCGTCAACTGAGGATTAGCTAAGCGGCCCTGTCGCAGGCGTAGAGTTCGCCCACGGTTTCCAACTTCAGGCACGATTTCAACGCACGTAGCATATAGAGAGCGTCATCCAAGGCTTCGGCCTCGTCCGAGTTGTCGCCGGGCGCCTCGAACAAGGTTCGGGCGCGTTTCACGATTTCAGACTCGGCGAGCACAATCCTTTCTGACACTCTGGTGCGGTCGGTCTCAAACAATGCTGCCGTATACATGTCCTTCCAGGAAGCGCGCGCTGAGAGGGAGAGACTGCTCATACTGACTCCATTAAATTGTTGTATGTGGACTGATTTCGCTTGCGGGATGATGCATCGTCACCCGGAGAAATTATCCAGGCAATACAGTACTTACCTGATCCGCCTGTGGACCGATGTGGATATTCGATGTGGGAAGGATCACCCACAACACACCAGGTTCGGCACCCGACAAAACCTCGGTCCACCGACACTGATTTGCCCAAACAGCATTGGGAAAAGGCTGGTTCTAACCCCCAGAAACGCCTAACCATCAGCGGGTTCGAGAAGCCCTTGATATTTCGCCTGGATACAGTAAATACCGTAGGGGAAAACGGACTGTATTCGTGCTACACCAAGCTATGCATCGATGACTGCCTCTCAACTCTGGCCTTTATGATCCCGTGTGTCTGTGCGTTCGGTGGGCGACGTGTCGCGGCGTGCGTTGAGCTCTAGTCAACGATTTCTGCGCGGTCGAGAACCCGCTTTTTCTTAAAGACCTCGGTGCAGGCCAACGTGGACTGCGCGTTCACATGTTCCAGGAGATGACCTTGAAGAAGAACAATCAGAGCACGCTGACAATGGAAACGCCAAGTGTCGAAACAAGCTCGAAAGGCAATGGGTCCGCGAGGCATTCCGGGGAATCTACGGCGGCCGATCTCGGCATGATTCTGGGAGGACTCCATGCGGTCCGCAACGGCGATTTCTCCGTGCGGCTGCCCGGTTCGTGGACAGGACTGCCAGGCAAAATCGCCGACGCTTTCAATGAAATCGTCTCCTCGAATCAGCAAATGGCGCGCGAACTCAAGCGCATCGGGCAAACTGTCGGAAAGGAAGGACGAACGCGGGAACGGGCGCGCTTCCATGAATCGCGCGGCGCGTGGGGCGAGATGGAAGGTTCCGTCAATACGCTGGTGGAAGATCTGCTGCGACCGACAGCCGAAGTGACGCACGCAATCGCCGCCGTAGCCCAGGGAAATCTGACGCAGACGGTGCGACTCGAGGTCGACGGGCGCCCGTTGGAAGGCGAGTTCCTGCGCTCCGCAAAGCTGGTCAACACGATGATTGAGCAGCTGGGCATCTTCACCGCCGAAGTGACCCGCGTCGCCCGCGAAGTCGGGACCGACGGAAAACTGGGCGGACAGGCATTGGTGCCGGGCGTGGCCGGAACGTGGAAGGACCTGACCGATTCGGTCAACTCCATGGCCAGCAACCTTACGGGCCAGGTGCGAAACATCGCAGAAGTGGCAACGGCGGTGGCCAGCGGAGACTTGTCGCGCAAGATCACGGTTGATGTGCGCGGCGAAATTCTTCAGTTGAAAGAGGCCATCAACACGATGGTTGATCAGCTGCGGTCGTTTGCGTCGGAAGTAACGCGCGTGGCCCGCGAAGTTGGAACGGAAGGGAAGCTGGGGGGCCAAGCCATCGTGCCCGGCGTTGCGGGAACCTGGAAGGACCTTACCGACTCGGTAAATGCCATGGCCGGCAACCTGACGGCGCAGGTGCGAAACATTGCCGAAGTCACGACCGCTGTGGCCCGCGGCGACTTGTCGCGAAAGATTACGGTCGATGTGAAGGGCGAAATTCTCGAGTTGAAAGACACCATCAACACCATGGTGGATCAGCTCAATGCATTTGCCAGCGAAGTGACGCGCGTGGCCCGTGAAGTCGGAACGGAAGGCAAACTCGGCGGACAAGCCCGCGTGCCCGGCGTCGGCGGCACCTGGAAGGATCTCACCGACAACGTGAACTTCATGGCCAGCAACCTCACGGGCCAGGTGCGAAACATCGCGGAAGTCGCGACCGCGATTGCGAGCGGCGACTTGTCGCGCAAGATCACGGTGGACGTACGCGGCGAGATCCTACAACTGAAAGAAACGCTGAACACGATGGTCGATCAGCTCAACCGGTTCGCCGGCGAAGTGACGCGCGTCGCTCGTGAAGTGGGATCGGAGGGAAGACTTGGCGGACAGGCTAACGTGCCAGGCGTGGCGGGCACGTGGAAGGATCTCACTGACTCGGTCAACTCGATGGCCGGAAACCTCACGGCACAGGTACGAAACATTGCCGAGGTAACGACGGCCGTGGCTCGCGGCGACTTGTCGCGCAAGATCACGGTCGACGTGAAGGGCGAAATTCTCGAATTGAAAGACACCATCAACACCATGGTGGACCAGCTCAACGCATTCGCCGGCGAAGTGACGCGCGTGGCGCGCGAAGTGGGGACCGAAGGCAAACTCGGCGGTCAGGCGCTGGTTCCGGGCGTTGGTGGCACCTGGAAGGATCTCACCGATAACGTCAACTTCATGGCCAGCAACCTCACAGGCCAGGTCAGAAATATCGCTGAAGTGGCGACGGCTGTGGCTCGCGGAGACTTGTCCCGCAAAATCACGGTCGACGTGAAGGGCGAAATTCTCGAATTGAAGGACACCATCAACACGATGGTGGATCAGCTGCGCTCGTTCGCATCGGAAGTCACGCGTGTCGCTCGCGAAGTGGGCACTGACGGAAAGCTCGGCGGACAGGCTCTTGTTCCCGGAGTCGGCGGCACGTGGAAAGACTTGACCGACTCCGTGAACTCGATGGCCAGCAACCTCACCGGTCAGGTGCGAAACATCGCTGAAGTTTCGACGGCCATTGCCAGCGGCGACTTGTCGAAGAAAATCACGGTAAACGTGAGCGGGGAAATTCTGTTGCTCAAAGAAACCATCAACACGATGGTGGACCAGCTCAACGCGTTCGCCGCCGAAGTGACGCGTGTCGCCCGCGAAGTGGGATCGGAGGGAAAGCTGGGCGGACAAGCGCAAGTACCGGGCGTGGCCGGAACGTGGAAGGATCTCACCGACTCGGTCAACTCGATGGCCGGAAACCTCACCGCGCAGGTACGAAACATCGCCGAAGTAACGACGGCTGTCGCGCGCGGCGACTTGTCGCGAAAGATCACGGTCGACGTGAAGGGCGAAATTCTCGAATTGAAGAACACCATCAACACGATGGTGGACCAGCTCAACGCGTTCGCCGGCGAAGTGACCCGCGTGGCTCGCGAGGTTGGCACGGAAGGCAAACTCGGCGGTCAAGCAGACGTGCCCGGCGTCGCCGGAACGTGGAAGGACCTTACCGACAACGTGAACTTCATGGCCAGCAACCTCACGGGCCAGGTCAGAAACATTGCGGAAGTAGCAACGGCCATTGCGAGCGGTGACCTTTCGCGCAAAATCACGGTGGATGTGCGCGGCGAAATCTTGCAGCTTAAAGAAACGCTCAACACGATGGTCGAGCAGTTGCGATCGTTCGCCGCGGAAGTCACGCGCGTGGCCCGCGAAGTCGGATCAGAGGGGCGGCTGGGCGGACAGGCGAACGTGCCCGGGGTTGCCGGAACGTGGAAGGATCTCACCGACTCGGTGAACGCGATGGCCGGCAACCTGACCGGACAGGTGCGAAACATTGCCGAAGTGACCACGGCCGTGGCTCGCGGCGATTTGTCGCGCAAGATCACGGTCGACGTGAAGGGCGAAATTCTCGAACTCAAGAACACCATCAACACAATGGTCGACCAGCTTAACGCGTTCGCTGCCGAAGTGACGCGCGTCGCCCGCGAAGTAGGTACCGAAGGCAAACTCGGCGGACAGGCTGCGGTACCTGGCGTGGCCGGCACGTGGAAAGACCTTACCGACAACGTCAACGTCATGGCGGCAAACCTCACGGAGCAGGTCCGAGGAATCGTGAAAGTCGTGACGGCCGTCGCCAACGGAGAACTCACGCAGAAGCTGACGGTGAACGCGAAGGGTGAAGTCGCGGCGCTCGCTGAAACCATCAACAACATGACAGGCACGCTGGCGACGTTTGCCGACCAGGTGACAACGGTGGCCCGCGAAGTCGGCGTGGAAGGGCGGTTGGGGGGGCAGGCCAACGTGCCGGGCGCTGCCGGAACGTGGAAGCACCTCACAGGCAACGTGAACCTGCTGGCAGACAACCTTACGAACCAGGTGCGAGCGATCGCGGAAGTTGCAACAGCTGTTACCAAGGGCGACCTGACCCGATCGATTCAGGTGGAAGCCCGCGGTGAAGTGGCGCAGCTCAAGGACAACATCAATACGATGATCGACAACCTGCGGCTCACGACCGACCGAAATACGGAGCAAGACTGGCTCAAGACGAACCTGGCTCGCTTTACCGGCATGTTGCAGGGACAACGAGATCTGGCGACGGTGGGCCGGCTGTTGCTCTCGGAATTGGCGCCGCTGATCAACGCGCAACAAGGGCTGATCTATCAGATGGAGAGCGAGGATTCGGAGGAACTCGTCCTGCTCTCGGCGTTCGCCGGTGACGGCGAAGACGGCAATCTCCGCCGCCTGCAGATCGGCGAAGGACTGGTGGGACAGTGCGCGGCGGAGAAGCATCGCATGCTGATCAGCGATCTGCCGCCGAATGCGGTCTCCATCCGTTCCGGACTGTTCGAAGCAGTCCCGAGAAATGTGATTGTGCTGCCCGTGTTGTTTGAAGATCGTGTCAAGGCCGTGATCGAACTGGCCTCGCTGACAGCCTTTACGGCATCGCATCTGGCTTTCCTGGAACAGCTCACCGCCAGCATCGGCATCGTGTTCAACAGCATTGAGGCGACGATGCAGACGGAGGCGTTGTTGAAGCAGTCGCAGCAGCTGGCAACTGAGCTGCAGATGCAGCAGAAAGAACTGCAGCAGACCAACGAACAGCTGGCGCAGAAGGCGCAACAGCTTGCCGAACAAAACGTCGAAGTCGAACGCAAGAACCAGGAAATCGAACAGGCTCGACGCGCTGTCGAAGAAAAGGCCAAGGAGCTGGCGCTGACTTCGAAGTACAAGTCGGAATTCCTGGCCAACATGTCGCACGAGTTGCGTACGCCGCTGAACAGCATTCTGGTTCTGGGCCAGCAGCTCAGCGACAACCCGGACGGCAATCTCACTCCGAAGCAGGTCGAATTCTCGCGCACGATTCACGGTGCGGGTACTGATCTGCTCAACCTGATCACCGACATTCTCGATCTTTCGAAGATCGAGTCGGGCACGGTGTCCGTGGAGGCCGAAGAAGTGTTCTTCGCCGGCCTGCTGGACACGGTCGAACGTCCATTCCGGCACGAAGCCGAGAGCCGCCGTCTGGCTTTCAAGGTGAATGTCGATCCACATTTGCCGCGCAGCCTGGTCACGGATTCGAAGCGTCTGCATCAGGTTCTGAAGAATCTGCTTTCCAACGCTTTCAAGTTTACGGAGCAAGGCAGCGTTGGCCTATCGGTCTCGCTGGCGACCGGAGGTTGGAGCGCGGATCATTCGATTCTGGGCCAGTCGACGCCGGTGATCGCGTTCGAAGTCTCCGACACCGGTGTAGGTATCGCGATCGACAAGCAGCGAATCATCTTCGAGGCGTTCCAGCAGGCAGACGCCAGCACCAGCCGGAAATACGGCGGGACCGGACTAGGCCTGGCGATCAGCCGCGAGTTGGCAGCGCTGCTTGGCGGTGAAATCCAGTTGCGGAGCGCTCCCGGCCAAGGCAGCACCTTCACGCTGTTCCTGCCCCACGTGTACAACGGGCCATCGACAAGCTCGAGCACAGCCGCAAGCACTGAGAGAAAACCGGTAGCAACGTCGCCGTCCGTCAGCGTGGTTGAGCGTCCGGCGCCGGAGCGGATTCCGGACGACCGCAATGAGTTGCGGCCGGACGATGCAGTCTTGCTGATCGTGGAAGACGATCCGCATTATGCCCGCGTACTGCGCGACCTCTCGCGCGACAAAGGATTTAAAGTCCTGGTCGCCACAGGCGGCGCCGAGGCTCTCGCCCTGGCGAAGGAGTTTCACCCGACGGCGGTTTCGCTGGATGTGTTCCTCCCTGACATGTTGGGCTGGACCGTGCTCAATCACCTGAAGCAAGATCCGGCGACACGGCACATTCCAGTTCAGATGTTGACGTTGGATGAGGACCGGCATCACGGACTGGCGCGTGGAGCGTTCGCCTTTGTCACCAAACCCACGACCACCGAGGGACTGGACGCGGCGCTGGCGCGAATCAAGGAGTACTCTTCTCCGCGCCGAAAGCGATTGCTGGTGGTCGAGGACAATCCCGCCGAACAGCTCAGCATCAATGCTCTGCTCGGATACGACGATATCGACGTAACGGTGGTTGCTACGGGCAGAGAGGCGATCGCTGCGGTTGCGGATGAGTCCTTCGACTGCGTCGTGCTGGATCTCCGTTTGCCCGACATGTCGGGCTTCGAAGTGCTCGAGCGCCTCCGCGATGCCGAATCGATCGGTGACTTGCCGATCGTAGTGTTCACTGGTAAGGAATTGTCCCCCGATGAGGACGCCAGGCTGCACACCCTGGCTCGCAGCGTGGTGATAAAGGGAGTGGAATCGCCTGAGCGCCTTCTAGACGAGACCGCGCTGTTCCTGCACCGCGTGGTCGCCGATCTTCCGGCCGAGAAGCAGAAGATGATCGAACAACTGCACCGGTCGGACGAAGCGCTGGTGGGGAAGAAAGTGCTGGTCGTCGACGATGACGTGCGCAATATCTTCGCGCTCAGCAGCGTGCTGGAGCGACGTGGGATGACCGTTCTCACCGCGAGTACCGGCCGCGAAGCGATCGCAACCCTTGAGTCCACTCCCGAAGTTGCGATTGTGTTGATGGACGTCATGATGCCGGAGATGGACGGAAACGAAACCATGCAACATATCCGGCGAAACTCCGAGTTCCGGCGGCTTCCGATCATTGCGCTGACAGCGAAGGCGATGAAAGGGGACCGCGAGAAGTGCCTGGAAGCCGGAGCGTCAGAGTATCTAGCGAAGCCGGTCAATACCGATCAGCTGTTGTCGGCGTTGCGGATGTGGCTGCATCGATAGGGCACTCGATGGGTGACGCCAACCGCGACAGGATCAAAATGGAGAAAGCGATGGTTGAAAACCCGAAGATCAGCATTCTGATGGTCGATGACCAGCCCGCAAAACTTCTCAGTTATGAAGTGATGCTGGCTGAACTGGGCGAGAACCTGATCCGGGCTTCGTCCGCCAAAGAAGCGCTCGAACAATTGCTCAAGGTCGACGTTGCGGTTGTGCTGATGGACGTGAGCATGCCGGAATTGGACGGGTTCGAGCTCGCAAACATGATCCGGCAGCATCCACGCTTTCAGAGGACAGCGATCATTTTCATCTCGGCCGTGCACCTGAGCGACCTCGATCGTCTCAAGGGCTACGAGCATGGAGCGGTGGACTACATTTCGATTCCG
>Ga0307478_10001138_pt1 | contig 24157 bp, 21 predicted proteins | sample atmos_gasesECM4C_2_FD_203713 | JGI IMG/M metagenome (GOLD analysis project Ga0307478, IMG submission 203713) | Hardwood forest soil microbial communities from Morgan-Monroe State Forest, Indiana, United States - atmos_gasesECM4C_05 | ecosystem: Environmental > Terrestrial > Soil > Temperate...
CGGAGTGCCCTTCACTCCCAGCAGCTTCGTAGGTCTCCACGGCTTGGAACAGTGGAATAAACGGTCAAGTACTGACGGCAAAGAGTACGAGCCCTGCCAACGTACCCGCACCAAGCACTGCCACCATCAGTTTTCGAAACTGACTCACCACAGCCTCAACGCGAACGGACTTGTCTCCCGCGGGTGTACCGCATCTTTCGTTCCTCGAAGAGTTGACTCCCGCACTCACGGTATCTAGACTTTCACTCTTAATGGCTTCGCTCGGTAATGGCGGTGTACCTGTTTCCTTGGGAAGTCCGGAATTCGACACCATCGCCTGCGGCCCATTCCTCGTAACGAACGCTTTCTTCCCTGCTGCGCACACGTTCGGCAGACATTTTCACGACCGCACCGTCTTGGGAGTGACCCTCGCGGGAGAGTGGGATTCAATTGTGGGCTCAACCCGCTTGGCGAATGTGCCCGGCATGCTACACGTCGAACCGGCCGGCGATTCCCATGTGAATCAGTTTGGCAGACAAGGTGCCCATGTGGTGATCATCCAACCAGATCAGAGCCATACCCTTCTGCAACCCTTCAAGTCTCTTCTCGCGATCGCTTTTCAGATAAAAGTCGGTTTTCCTGGGCTGCAGATTGCGGAGCGGCTCCGCCGCGAACTTTACCGGAAGGACGACTTAACGCCGTTGGCAGTGGAGAGTTTGTGCCTGGATTTACTGGTATCGACATCGCGGCAACAGCGTATCCGCAATGAACCGGCGCCAGCTTGGCTATTGCGGACTGTTGATTTCGCGCGTGCGCGGTTTCTTGAGCGGCCTTCCCTGCGCGACCTCGGAGATGTGGCCGGAGTCAGCCCAGCACATTTCTGCCGGGAGTTTCGGCGATTGTATGGCATGACCGCCGCACAATACTTTCGTCGTTTGCGCCTCGAGTGGGCCGCCGAGCGTTTACGCAAACCGGACGAACCTCTTGCGGGAATTGCTTCCGCGGCCGGGTTCGCGGATCAGAGCCATTTCACCAGGCGATTCAAGCAACAGTTCGGTGTTACTCCAGCAGCTTTTCGCGCAGCATCTCGAGCCGGAATCTGAATGAGTCGGAGGGCGACCTCCGTCAGCCCAACAGCCGGACCCTTGGGACGCGACGATGGTTCAAGGCCATTTGGTGTTCTTAACCGACCGTCAATCGACAGAGTCGCGAAGTCCGGAGGCATGATAAGGGTGTAACGCAGAACTCTGCGGTCCACGAGATGAGAACCCCACACAAATCACATCGGCGTCTTCGCGTTCCGAGTAAGCTATAGGGTACCTCGTCCGGAGTGCCCACAACTTCCCATTGCCTCTGGCCAGCCACACATCTGACGGATCATTCACAACTCGCTTTGTGGGCACGGCGCGGACGCTCTCGATCGTGGCCAACCGAGAGATTTCAGGTCAGTCTATTCCCCGCGCTCGCGGACGGTAATATTTCCGCTGGTCACAGGCCAGGTTCGTGCATTATCGGGGGCCCAGGGGCGCGTCGCGCAATAGGTGGCTGAACTCGGGATTGCTCCCTCGAAGCCAACAAACGTTCTCCGGTCTTGCTGATCCTCCTCGTGCCCTGGATCCAAGACGCGGAACCAGATGTCATGCCCAGGTTGATAAACCGTACCCGTGAAATCAGGACTGGTCGACAGGTTGGCTGTAATGACGCCGCCGATCCAGGCCCTACCCAGTTGGCGGTCCACCGCAAGACAGGTTACATCCGCATCGAAATCGACCACGCCGAACCCGTCATTGGTGCGATCGTGAAACGAACCCGCAAAGTGTCCATCCCTGTACTGCACTGCCGAAAAGGCGAACTGGACGTCCAACGAACCTCCAACCAGATAGTGACCTCCACCAGAGGCGCTTGTTTCGATCTCGAACGACGACATGGGCGCAGCGATGACCGCAGCGGTTACGCACACAAGTCCCGCCATCATCGTTCCCACGAGTAAGAAAGGGAATCTTTTCATGGTTTTCCTCACGTTCGAATGCGACTGCGTTGACTCGCGAATCGTATATACCGCACTACCTAGCGGTTCGTATTGAACGTTTCGCCCGCTCTGGAACGAACCCGACATGAGGCTATGGTGACGAGCCAACCGCGAAGTCATCAGCGAAGTGAGGAGTGGTCATTGGGGCCCGGATGGACAGTCAGGCCCTGCCGAGTCTGAGCAAATTTCTGGGTGGTTCGATTGGCGCACTGATGGCCGGTCCAACGCGCCCCGCTTTCACCGGGTCTTCGACCAATTAGTGGGTGCATGCTTTGTGATCCGCGAGGATTATGCAAACCGTGGAGGCTTTCTTTCAATGTCTGGTGATGCCTGCAGTGAAAAAAATTCTCTCGCCTTCCGAATTCCGGCTGAACTCAAACCCGAACAGCAGCAGATTGGCGGATAGGGAAGCCTGAAGCATTTCGCAGATCTGCGAGTTACTTTTGAGAATTGGTGCGGAGCAATACGGTAAAGAGGGTTCGAGGTTCTTGCAGCGTTTCGATCGCCGAAAAGGGGACAGTTGACCAAGTCAGGGAACCGCGCATCGGGACCTCCGGTGCGATCACCACACTAATCGCGCCCAGGAACCTTATGTTCCGAAGAGATTGATAGATCCTTGCAAAGGACAGCCGCCGCCTTCTCCACGTCGGAGCGGTACGGGGAGGCGAACAAAGCAGTGAATGTGCTCGTGATGCAGATCCTCTCGAGATGACCAGGAGCCGGAAAAACAAAACCGCCCTGGAGGACCAAGTGGGAGTTCCTTGGAGCGGTCTGTTTCGGAAGGGGCCTCCTGAGGGCTACTGCGTACAACTCACTTGAGTTACTGCGTGCATCGGTCGAGCACGCTGAAGGGTTCGCAAAAATCAAAAAGGCGGCCCCGCAGGCCGCCTTGAAATGCTAGCACCCGTTCACTCGAACGCGCTTACTGGTGGTCCATCTGACCCTGGTCCTTCATTTCTTTGTGCTTCTCCATCATCTCCTGTCTCATCTGTTTCCATTTGGTTTGCTGGTCGGGTGTGAGAATCGCGTTGATCTTCTCAGTGGACGACTCGTGGACCTCTTTCATCTTCGCCTGCTTATCCGCAGGAGCTAGCGAAGCATCGTCGTGGATGGCCTTTATTTGCTTCGATTGATCCTCGAGGACGGGCTTTAACTTGGCCTGCTGATCCTCGGTGAGATTGAGTTTTTCGGTGAGCATCTTCAGGCGGTTCTCCGGGGTCATCGGCCCCATTGTTGATCCGCCGCCCATTGCGCCATTCGCTTGAGGGGCTGTCGCCGTCTGCAATGCGTGGGATGTCTGACCAATGAGCATCAGCCCTGCCACGAGAGCGAACGGGAGTACCGTAAATGAGAATTTCCTCGACATGTTACCTCCTTAGCAGACATTGGGATTCCGGAAGTGGCTGTCGAGCACGATCGTTTGGGTTTGTTGCACAATCCTACTCCTTGAGTGGCCTCCCTACCACCGGTTCTCGAGTCGCGCTCATCGCACTGAATCGTGTGACGGACTTCCAAGCAGCATTCCCGAACAAAAAAGGGTCACCCTGCTCTCTCGGTGTTTCAGCAGGTGACCCCATTCTGACAACTTGACCCGAACATGTGACACGAGATTATAAGCCCACATTGCAGGCCGCATGAGTGGTCTTGTTGACAGCTCTAACGTTCGGTGACTCAACGGTTTTGGCTACACCGCTCTTTCCTCAAGCGTTTCTCTTCCCCCTACTCCGTCGGCTCCACCATCCCCACCGTCTCCTCCAACCGCGCCCATAGCCAAGGCTTCACTGCGACGGTGGACTCACTTTCAGCTTTCCTTCGCGCCCAAGACCCGGTCGGGCTCAGGTTCGCTTGACATCGTTCGCGTCCGGTCATGCCAGAGATAGCTTGCATTGATCGCAGTAAAGCCCGCGGCGTTCGGTCTTCAGGTAACCTTCACGTTAGCTGCGTAAGTTTTTCCCCAGTGGAAATCTTTTGCCATCACATGCGATGCGTGGTATACCAAGCGCCCCCTGTCCGCGTAAGCGTTCGTAGGAGGAAACTGAGAGAGGGAATCATCGTCTAGGTCATTTGGAGGACGCGATGGAGAGTTCGCGCAGCGAGATTCACGCTTTGGAAGAACAGTTCCATGCGCTTTTTGTGGGCAACGTTGCTGGGACGGGCCTGGCAACCCCGGAAGGAATGATAGTAGATTGCAATGATGTGTTTGCAAGTATGTATGGCTTTGATTCGCGTGCTGAAGTGCTGGCGAGAACCGCCTGGGACTTCTATTTCGACAGGGCTGATCGGGAGGCTTTTATCAGCCCACTTCGCGTGATTGAGAATTATTCAGCTGAAGAAGGCGTTTTTCGGCACCGAAGCGGGAGGCCAGTTTGCGTCATGAACACTCGCATCGTTGCCCGTCGCAACAACGACCGACCAGAATTAATACTGAGTACTTCAGTTGATATTACCGAACAAAAGAGGCTCGAAAAACGAGTACGCGAACTCTCAAAGAGCATTTTGAATTTGCCGGAGCCAAGGCTCGACCGGGAGTCGCATGCTTTCATATCGTCGTCGGCGAAAGCCGGACTAGCGCTGGTGTTCGAAGAGCTTGGCGCCTTACTGCGTCGAGTGAACGAATCACTGCGCCCCGGCAAAATTCGCCTTTTTGGCAGATCGGATGCTCAAGACTTCATACTCATTGTGGAGCGAATGAAAGTCCTCGTAGAACAACTTGAGATTCTACGTCTCACCAACGATCCAGGGGGAGAAACTTGATCTCCTGTTCTCCCACAACAAGGCGAGTCTCTTGGAGATCCGTCGCAGTGCAACTTGATGTCACGACAGGCAGATACCAGGTTTTGAGTAGGGGGGGCGGACCTACGAATTGTGCGTACTTGGACGTACCGCTCACAAGCCTGAATGATTGTTTTAGTGCATACACCTTCACAAACAATGCCTTGATCGCAGCTCCGTCCCACTATGCCCTATCTTGGCCGCTTGACAACCTGTTCGCATCGGACAAGCAAAGCGTGGGTTTGGTGCTGGCCGACGTTTGCGGTCGGGAAAACTACCAGCTCCGGTCGGGCAGTCCCTTCAAGAACATGGGTACGGACGCAAGGATCTAGGCGCGCGGGCATTGTCGGGTTGAACTGCGCTCTTAAAGGAGTCGAGTAGGCTACGCGGACCGGGTCGCTCCAAAGAACGTGATTCAGGAATCGGGAGCCGCTACTCAAGGAATAGTTGACGTTGACACGGATCCCGAAGATTGCAGACTCCGAGATAGTCTGCAACAGTTTTTTACAAAAGCTCAGTGTAAGAGGGAAGGGGATTCTGTTCGAGTGGCTTTCTCCGAGTCTTATCCAAGCGAGCCATCGACACTAGCCTGCCGAGGCGAGCTCGTTTTTCAGATGATCGGAGCCGTGGCGCAGTTTGAGAGATCTCTGATTGGTGAGCGCGTGAGGTCAGGGTTGGCAAACGCGAAAGCAAAAGGAAAGGTATTTCGAAGCCGCTAGTATTGGAAATAGCGGCGTGACCAGTATGAGTCGTTGTTGTCGTGGTCGGTAGATCCCGAGCCTCGGACCTATGCGTGCCGGTCATCGGCGACGGGTTCATTCCCGGCTCCGTCCTGTTGACTCTCGGCCAGAAGCGATTCGAGCATCTCCGGTTTCGCCGGTCGTGAGTAGAGATATCCCTGGGCGAAATCACAACCCACTCCTCGGAGGAATCCTTCCTGGTCCTCGGTTTCCACTCCTTCCCCAACCACCTTCAGGCCCAGGTTGTGGGCGAGCACCACAATCGCCCGGACAATTTCTTGTGCATCGGGATCGTGATCGACGGCCGAGATGAAGCTACGGTCAATTTTGAGAGTGTTCACCGAGAAATCCTTTAAGCGACTAAGGGAAGAATAGCCGGTGCCAAAATCGTCGATACTGATGCCGACACCGAGGTCTTTGCATTCGGTCAGAACGGAAATCGACCGTTCCACATCTGCCATAGCAATGGTCTCTGTGATTTCGAGGTCGACACAGCGAGGGTCGACGCCGGTCTCCTCGAGTAGGCTGTCGAGCTGCGCGCTAAGATCTTCCTGCCCAAACTGCCGCGGTGTCAGATTGACGCTCACTCTGAGTGGTGGGTTGGAGGGAAACTGGCGATGCCAGGACTTTAGCTGGAAGCACGCTTCACGGAAAAGCTGACGGTTCAGCGGCAAAATCAACCCAGTAGCGTCGGCCAATTCGATAAACTCGGCCGGCATCGTGATGCCCGCGGGGCGTTGCCAGCGGCTCAACGCTTCAAGACCGGCCACTCGGCCGCTCGTTAGCTCGACAATAGGTTGGTAGTAGGTCTCGAACTCACCCAGCTCCACCGCCCGGCGCAAATCAGTCTCGAGTTGCAGGCGCTCGATGGCGCTCACATGCATGGCGCTGTCAAAGATTTCGCAGCCTGCTCTTCCGCGCTGCTTCGCTCGATACATGGCGATTTCCGCGTCGCGCAGCAGATCCTCGGCCGTGCGGGTCTGGTTTTCGGGAAATGCGATGCCCACGCTCACGCTCAAAGAGACGGTGGTACCCTCAACTTCAAACGGCGCGGCGAGCTTCTGCTGGAGTCGTTGGCTGATGCGGATACCATCACTCGGATTGTGGAGTCCCTCGACCAGGACCGTGAATTCGTCCCCGCCAATACGCGCGATCGTGCTGTCGGCAAGGGATGCACTTGCCGTCTCCACTCTGGAAATGGTATCGGTCTCTCGTAAACAGCTCGTCAGTCGCCCCGCAATTTGCCGTAGAAGATCGTCGCCGGCGCGATGGCCCAAGCTGTCGTTGAAGACCCGAAATTCGTCAACATCGAGGAATAAGACGGCGAATCGAGCTTCTCGGTGCCGCTCCGCGTGCATGATGGCGCGCCGCAGGCGGTCGAGGAACAGGGCACGATTTGGTAACTCGGTCAAATGATCGTGCAAGGTGTGATGGGCCAGCGCCGCCTGAGCGTGGGCCCGATCGGTGACATCCCGATTAACAATGACCAACCCCTCCGCCTTACCTTCAGGGCCGGGAATCGGACTGGCGGTTGATTCGAGCACCCGCCAGGACCCATCTTTGTGCCGAAACCGGTACTCGAGCCGTTCTCCCCGCCCCGTGGCCCGGGCTTTGTCTGCGGCTTCGAGTACGCGGGCCCGGTCCTCGGGATGGACCTGCTCCAAAGAAGAGGTAGCCGCTAAATCTTCGAGAGTGTAGCCCAGAACTTTATGGTATGCGGGACTGTTGTATAAGCGTTTACCTTCCCCATCGATGACAGCGATCATGTCCGCAGCGGTCTCGGTGATCAGTTGGAAAAGCTGATCGCGTTGTGCCAAGCGCCGGCGGATGCGCTGGATCTGGAGGTGCTGGTAGACGGTGTGGATATCAAACAATAAGACCAGCGCTGCCAGTGCACGGATCCATTCACGCAGGTTGAACAAATCGATGGCATTGGGGGACAGAACGAACCCGGGAAAGGCTAAAGAAAGGATGCCGACGACGAGAACCAAGGTCACGGTGATGGCCAAGCCCCAGAGCCACCACTCGCGCTCGTCTACTTTCTCCGCAGGAGGCAAAGAGGAGCCTTCGATCGGGACCAGAATCGGTTCTTGCACGGCAGACCTCTCAGGTTTCAGAGTTTGGATTCCTCATAGCGACTGAGGTTCGAGGATCCAATCCCGAGTTTTCTCCTGGAATTGGAAGCCATATTTCGATGCCGCGGCGTTCACCACTTCGCTGCGGGCGACACGAGCGCGTCCGGCGTATTTCTCGACCGCCGCCGGGAGAAATACTTTCACCACCGAATCCTTCACCAGAGTGGCTGCGCATAGGCAGAGGAATCCGTCCGGACTGACGTTTTCGGTTCGCGTCACTTCATCAAAAGGGGTGCCCCGAGCATCGACTCCAGTCAGCCGCAAGAGAACGCTCATTCGCACCCGAACCGACCTGCGTCGCTCCGCGCCTTGCTTTTCGAGCTCCAGCTGGAGACGCTGCTCGAGTCTTTTGAAGTCGACCGGCTTTTGAAAGTAATCAACCGCACCCACGAGCTCGCAATGTTCGCGATAGCGTTCGCCCGAGCCGCCGCTGACCACAAAGATCGGGATGCGGCCGGTATAGCTGAGATCGCGTAGACTCGAGCACAGATCGAGGCCCGAAAAGCCGGGCATGCGCAAGTCCGTCAAGATCGCAGCCGGCCTATGGACCAAAGCGAGTTCCACCGCTTGCTCCGGTTGACCCGTCTCGATGATTTCGTACCGCGCCGAAAGACGAAGCTTGATCAGGCGACGCATGCCTTCATCGTCATCAACGATCAGGAGTTTTTTCATAGATTCGGTTCCTTCTGGTGGGTTGCCCTTGGTGCGCCCGATGTTTGCGGGGAGCGTAGGTCAAGCGTCTGACGAATTTTGCCCGCGAGAACTTCTCGACTGAAAGGCTTGGGCAAGAAGGCTCCCGGATGTATGATGCCGTGGTTCCCGACGGCTTGCCCGGTGTAGCCGGACATGTAGATCACTTTAATCTCGGGATGGATTGAGCGGAGTTGTTGGGCCAGAACTCTGCCGTTGATGTCAGGCATCACGATATCGGTTAAGAGCAAATCAATGTTCTCGACATGTTCGGCAAAGGCCAACGCTTCTGCTCCGCCGCTGGCTTCGAGCACTTTGTACCCAAGTGATACCAGCACCTGGTATGCCAAATTGCGCAGCGCTGCCTCATCCTCCACCAGGAGAATAGTTTCGTTTCCCTCGCCCCGCACCTCCGGCTCAAGTGGGTCGAGGGCGGTTACCGCGTCCTCGACGCGTGGCAGGTAGATTTTGAACGTGGTTCCCCTGCCGGGCTCGCTGATGGCTTCGATGTAACCCCCGCTTTGCTTAACAACTCCATAGACTGTAGCCAGGCCGAGCCCGGTGCCCGCGTCTTTTTCTTTGGTCGTGAAGAAGGGTTCGAAGATATGAGTCTGGGTTTCGAAATCCATCCCGACGCCTGTATCGGTGACCGCCAGTTGAGTGTAGGAGCCGGTCTTCACCGGATAGGGGTACCGCCGCACGAACGCCTCATCCATCACCACGTTGGCGGTTTCGATCAAGAGTTGTCCGCCGTCGGGCATTGCATCCCGGGCATTGACGACCAGATTCATGAGGATCTGTCCGATCTGTCCGGGATCCGCTTTCACGGCCCCGAGCTGAGGTTCGAGGCGCGTAACGAAGGAGATATCTTCTCCCACCAGACGGCGCAGCATTTTCTCTGTATCGGACACGCTATGGTTGAGATCGAGCACCCTGGGCTCGAGCACCTGCTGGCGGCTGAAGGCCAGTAGCTGCCCAGTCAGTGAGGCGGCCCGGTGACCGGCTTTCAGGATTTCCTCCACTGCCTCGCGATCCGCCATCGGGACGCGGTCTTCTAAGATCTCGGCGTAACCGATGATGACCGCAAGGAGATTGTTGAAATCGTGGGCGATGCCTCCGGAAAGACGACCCACCGCTTCCATTTTCTGGGCTTGGCGAAATTGTTCTTCGAGACGGCGTCGGGCCGAGATGTCGCGGTTCACTACCACCAGTTTCTCAACCACTTTATCGTCGTCGCGGATAACGCTAGCTGTTGATTCCAGATAGCGCCAAGTTCCATCCTTATGGCGCATGCGGTATTCGATGCGCCTGCCAAGACCGGTCTGCCGCGCTTCTTTCGCGGCTTCTTCGACCAAAGGCCGATCCTCGGGATGGACCTGGTCCAGCGCCGAGCCAAGAAGTTCGTGACTGCTGTAGCCGAGGACCTTTTCGTAAGAAGGACTGCTGTATAGCCGCTCGCCGCGCGAATCGATGACCGCGATCATGTCACCGGCGTTCTCGGTGATCAGCCGAAAGAGCTTTTCTTGTTCGAGCACTTGGCGACGGATGTGCACAATCTGGCGTTGTTGGTAGATGGTATAGAGGTCGAACAACAAAACTAGTCCGATCAAGCCGCGAATGGCAGGGTGCACTGCCAGGATGTCGAGGTCATCGAGGGAGTGACGGGCGACGGGCGCGAGAAACGAGGCCAGGGCTAAGGTCAGCAGCAGGGTCACGAGCAACGCCGAGGCCCACAACCACCATTCCCGCCGTTCGATGTGCCTCAGTCGGGTGGATAGGTTCTTGGGGTCAAGAAGGTCAGCCTGCGGTTCGGGTTTTTGTTCGAGCGGCTTCATACGTGCGTTCCGTCGCGGTCTTGGGTTGGGTGGCCGTCCGACGGCCACCCGAGCGCCTCTAGGGATGGATGTTGACAGTGAGATTGAGCTGCAGGGCTTCACCCTTTCCGAGACCACTGGCCAGAACGCGGACGGTCATGGGTGTCGTTGCGGGAAAACCGCTCCCCGGATTGTTGTTGCAACCGGTAGCCGCGAGCAGCATGGTCAGAGTGATTACGACAACAACCGGTGCAAGCCTTCCCGAAATCCGCTGGCGGAGTCCTACAATGAGACACCCAAACATGGCGAACGTCATCCCGACCATGGGAAACGACGGGGTTTTGACTGGATCAATAGATGCCACAAAGTTCGGTGCCACGGTTAGGATGAGGGTGGTGCTCTTAGGACTTGTGCCGTTCAGAACCATGGAAGATGGGTTGAACGAACAAGAGATCCCTGGTGGCAACGCTCCGCAGGAAAACGTCACCGTGTCGAAAGAAATCGGGTTCGGCGATACGGTGATCACGAACTGTGCGGATTGGCCCGGCGTGAGGTTTGCGTCGGTTGGGGTCGCCGACAACGTGTACAAAGACAGGGGTGCATCGATGGTTTGGATAAGGGTAGCCTGTGTCTGGCCGACGTACTGACCATCCCCCGAGTAAATTGCGGCGATGGTGTGTGTTCCCGGTGTAAGCAAGGTGGGAGTAATGGTGGCCGATCCTGCGCTGGTTGTGACCACACCAAGTTGGGTCGTGCCATCTCGAAAGGTGACTGTGCCGCTGGGCATGCTCGAGGGAGGAGCCCCGGCCAAGGGCAGAGGCCCCACGGTTGCGGTGAACGTGAATTGGCCTGGAGCGGCATGCGGGATCACTGAGCGCGCCGATTTCAAGTGGTTGCTGACAACGATCGACCCTGGGAACAGGGTCAGCTGGTTGGCACCGGTGTTCAGGAGGGTGGTGACTCCGGAATAACCACTCCCTTGAATGACCGCGTCGAGAGCTCCGTCGCCGTTGACGTCGGCTAAGAGGAGCGTCAAAGGAGCCCCATTCGCGGCGAATTCGATCGGCTCATAAAAAGGACTCTGTCCGCTGCCCCACTGCCCCGTGCCATACAGCACGCCCACCGTCCCATTTCCGGCATTGGCATAGACGATGTCCAGAATTCCGTCACCGTTGAGATCGGCTACGCGTACGTCTTGCGGAAACGGCGTGATCGTACCGGTGGTATTACTGGTGGCCGGGTAGAGCACGGGTGCGGCAAAGGTTCCAGCCCCATTGCCGGCAGCGACGGCAATCCCCATACCGGCGTTGGAGTCGTCCACGCTCACCACCAAGTCGGGATGGCCGGCGGGGTTCAGCTGCGCAACACTGAGGCCAGAGGGATAGAAGCTTCCCAGGTCAAAGTCAGGCTGCGGGGTAAAACTTCCTGTGCCGTCTCCCAGCAAGATTGATACGGCCGTGGATTGGGTCTGGGTGATCAGCAGATCCAGATGATGGTTGCCCAGATCTGCCGCGGTAACTTCCCCACCGAGTGAGGTTAACGCGTAGTTCACGGGAGATGTGAAAACAGGCGTTCCCGTGGTGGAGCGGTTGAGCAATACCCAGAGGTTCGAGAGAAACGTCTGATTGCTCCCAAGGGTACCTGTGTCTAGAACAGCGATGTCGGGTTTCCCGTCGCCATCGAAGTCTCCCACCACCAAGCGGCCGAGTCCAGACCCGGAGCCCACCGGGACTTTGGTGGGCACGGTGGCGAAGGTGCCATCGCCATGGCCAAGAAAAACTTGTATCTCGCCGCCAATCGAAGATTCAGGAACCGCGTTCGAGGCGATAATATCCGGATTACCGTCTCCGTCGATGTCGGCTAGGGCAACAAACTCCAGATTCCCGCCAGACCCGTAGTTGACCCCGAGGTGGAGGCTCTTGTTTGGACTAGCCGCATTCGAGAGGAAGACGGCTACGCCGACACTCGTGTCACCCGATTGATTCCCCACCACGAAGTCCGGGAGACCGTCTCCATTGAGATCGGCGGTGGCAATTCCCCACGCGTACGCGGTGGTTCCTGGGACTCCTCCGGCGTACAAGTAATCATGCGGCGCCACAAGTCCACCGTTTCCAAGACCGGTGAGTAACACCAAGCTTGCCCACTGGCCGCCAATTCCGCTGGGAATGAGAATGTCGGGTCGGCCGTCAGAGTTGAAGTCAGCCACCACCGGCGCCGTCCACAAGTCTCCTCCGGCGGGGTATCCCATCGGTGCGGCGGCAAAAGTTCCATCGTTGTTGCCCAGCAGAACGTAAATGTCCATCGAGTAAAAATCAGCCACGATGGCGTCGGGCTTCCCATCGCCGTTCACATCCGCGATGGTCACGTTGGATGGGAGGTAAGCAGCCCAGGTGGAGGTGCCCGCGGCAAACGATCCATTCCCTTGATTGAGGAAGGCGGTAATGGTTTCGTTGGAGCAATCGGCGGTGATGACGTCCGGCCTGCCATCACCGTTGACGTCAGCCACCATGACCGAGCCGTTCGCCGTCCCGTAGGAAAACTGGCAAGCATCGGGTCTCGTGGTGAGGGTTAGCGGTGGCTGATAGTCTCCCGCGCTGCCGAAAAATACTTGGGTCGCACTGATTAGGTCGAGGTATCCGTCCGCATTGAGGTCCGCAAATACGCCATATCCCATGGCGCCGTTGTAATGAGCAGTGGTCGCCGCCGCGAGTGCCCCACTCCCGTTCCCCAGCAAGGTGTTCACTGGACTCTGACCTGTTCCATCTGGAGTGCCACTGGCGATGATGACATCCACGAACGAATCCCCATTGGTGTCGAGCAAAGCCGCCGCGATGGGATTGGAAATGGACGTCGGGTAGTTAACCGGAGTCGAAAATTTTCCCGTGCCGTCTCCGAAGAACACATCGATGGAACCGGCGTGCACCACGACGACGTCTGCGTTTCCATCACGGTTAAGGTCTCCTACAGCCAGAAGATCTGAAGTCGTGAACGTAACCGCGGTTAACACAGGTTGCTGAAAAGTACCATCCCCCTTGCTCAGTAGAATGGATAGCCAGAAAACGTCATCGGCATCTTGCCCAATCGAAGCGACATCCTGGCGACCATCGTGATTAAAGTCGCCGCCAACGCTCAAATAAGGTGAAACCGTCAATCCGGTCGAAGGCGCCGTACCGGCAGAGATGTGAGGGGCGGTCTGAAAGCCAATAGCTGTGCTGGAAATAGGCAAGAGGGACGGAGCTGTGGCCTTAGGTCGGGCGTTGACAGTCCTTGTCCCCGGCAGAACATCGTTGGTGTGCCCATGGCGCTTGGGCAAGGCCGGGTTCGGAGCAGTGGTGGCCTGAGCACTGATCAGGAAGAACCAGACGCCGAGAATCACAACGATCGTCACCCGCAGAAACTTGTTCATGCACCCTTCTCCAGCTTTAGAGTGTTTTGAAAGACAGAATTTTCCCAGGGGAAGGGGCTTACCCAAGGAAGCAAAGGTCGTGCCAACTCTAAGTCATGCAGAATCACCGCGGACATTGCGCATGGTGTCTAGAAAATTGACACTCAATCTAGTTTGTAAACACTTGTCGTGGAAGGAATCGGGAAGAAGTCTTGCGAAGCTCTGGCCCTGCGCAGGCCTTCACCAATCCTGGGCGCTGGTTGGCGCAACATGCCACTAGCCGCCTTATGAGAGGGCCTCATCTTCCTGCATGAGACGGAGACTGGAACCATAAATCGTGTGGGAAGGGCGCTCCTTCACCGCTGCGGAAAAGAGACTGTAGCGCCGGCCCCGTCGCCCTCGCCCTCCGCGGTTGCGGAAGGGCACGCCTTTCAAGCGCGCCGCCAACGGCTGCAAAAACACTGGGGTTTTGGCCCCTGAGGTCACTTCTTTGCGGTGCTATTTGTGAGATAAGCTAGATAAGCTCTAATCTTCCGTGGCCAATTTCATTTGAGAAAGCAGCTGGTAAACGGTGGCGCGGGAGATACCGAGAATTTCCGCAGCCTGCGACTTATTGCCCCGCACGTACTCGAGAACGCGCACGAGGTGACGTCTCTGCAATTCGTCGAGGGAGATCAGAACGTCGTCGCTGCCAGCCGCCTCGGGATTGCGGAGCATTTCAGGCAGATCCCAAAGATCAATGAGTGGACCGTCGGCCATCATGCATGCGTTGCCGATTGCGTTCTCGAGCTCACGAATGTTGCCCGGCCAAGCGTAGCTCGCGAGGCGGGTCTGGGCTCGGCGCGTCATCCCGGTTACGGTCTTCCGATACTCGGTGGAAAACTTCTCCAGGAAATGGCGCTGCAGCAACGGTAAGTCCTCAGTGCGATCGCGCAGCCGCGGTAGGGCAATCTCGATCATGGCAAGGCGGTAATAGAGGTCTTCGCGAAACCGGCCTTGGGCAACTTCGGCACGTAGATCGCGATTGGTGGCAGCGATGACCCGCACGTCGACGGTGCGGGGAATGGGCGACCCGACACGTTGGATTTCCTGGTTCTGCAACACGCGCAGCAGTTTCGCCTGTGCCGCGAGGGGCAGCTCTCCAATCTCATCCAGGAACACCGTGCCCCGATGAGCGTATTCAAAGATTCCCACCTTGTCCTGTGTGGCACCGGTAAAAGCGCCGCGTACATAGCCAAACAACTCGCTTTCGAGCAGCGACTCGACAATGGCGGAACAGTTACAGACAACAAACTCATTGGCACTCACCGGCGACAGTCGATGTAGGGCGCGCGCTACCAACTCTTTCCCGGTTCCCGTCGCCCCGGTGACCAGCACGGTTCGATAGTGCGGAGCCACCCTACGAATTCGCACGAAAACGTCGAGGATCCTTGGACTCCGGCCCACAATGCCCTCAAACTGATAGGCATCAAGCAGCTGTTGATCGAGGCGCAGAGTCCTCTTCCGCAGCTCTGCTTCGGCAACCAGACTCGCGACGCGATGGCGCAATCGTTCCAGGCTTATGGGCTTGTTGAGATAATCACAAGCTCCCTTCTGAATGGCCTCTACCGCCGATTCGGTCGAGTAATGGGCGGTCATCAGAACCACATCAATGCCCGGGTCCTCGGTCAGGAACTGCTCAAGCAACTCCCAGCCTTCCACACCGGGCATGACCAAGTCGAGCAATACGATCTGCGGCCGAATGCGCTGAAAAGCCTCACGCGCCCGGAAACAGTCGCTTACGGCATGGAGTTCAACCGGCTCATCCGAAAGGGCGTCCCTTATGAACTCTAGGCTCTGTGGCTCATCATCCACCGCCAGCAACTTGGGCTTCTTGCCTTCTGAAATCGGAACTGGGAGCTTGGCTGAGCTCATCGGAGCGAATCTGACCTCAATGGATGTCCCGTCGCAACCTCAGGTATTCTAATCTAGATTCAAATGTCAAGCGGAGGTTTCCCGATTTACTAATATATATACAATGGAAGTCAGCTAACTAAGTTTAACTTAGGTATGCAGTATTGGTCTGATGGTAGAGTAGATGCTACCTGAACGGTTGATATGAAGGCTCCCGTAAGACTCTGTTGGGCTTTACCCGCAAGTACTCCTCAAGGCAAATCCTCGAGACATTGCGCACGGAAATCCCCACTGGTAGAAAACGAACTCTGTGACTTTTTCGACAAGAACTAAAACGAAGGTGTTTCGGGAACTGGAAGGCGCCCACATGTGCCAAATGAACGGGATGCCCGACGCATGTTTGGTCGTAGACCCGGAAGGGACCATCGTGTTTGCCAACCAGGAGGCCGAGAGCCTCTTCCAGTGTTCAAGGGACTCCTTAATCACGACGTTGGTCAATACGTTGATTGCCGAGCGATGCCGGGACGCTTATGTAAAGTGGCAAACCAACTTTTTCCTTGCGGCGTCAACCCAGCAAAGCAGCGAAGGAGAGAGGGTGTACGCGTTGCGCCAGGACGGCAGCGAGTTGCCGGTCGAGATTTTCCTGAGTCCTTTGCTTTTGCAGTCTGGTCTGGTGGCGGCCCTCAGCATTCGCGATTTGACCAAGTCGATACGGGTCGAGCGTGAGCTCGATCAAGGTGTTTAACGCTATGCAGGAACAGCCCTGGCATCTGTTCCTTGACGCCATTCCCCTCCCGATGTGGGTGTTGGACCGCGAGACGTTGGCGTTTCTCGCGGTGAATGAGCCGGCCATCCGTCACTACGGGTTCAGTCGATCCGAGTTTCGCGCGATGACCACCCGTGACCTTTGCCTGCGCGTCGACGAAGAGTTTCCGAAGACAGGGACAGAAGAACCGACTAAGGGTCTCCCTGGACACACGATTCAAGAGCATCGCAAGAAAGATGGGTGCGTCATTGAGGTGGAAATGACTAGCTCGAACATTCACTTTGGCGGCAGGGCCGCTCGGCTGGTGGTGGTACATGATGTCACCCAGCAGACTCGAGATCAAAGAGAGCTGCGGCAGTCCAGAGAGAGATTTGCGAAGGCATTCCAATTGAGCCCGGTCGCGATCACCATCAGTACCCTGCCGGAAGGACGTTATGTCGATGTCAACCACGCGTTTTTAAACATCATGGGTTACTCGCGCGAAGCGGTCATCGGTCGTACCGTACGGGAATTGGGAGTTTGGGTGGATTCAGGCGACCGTGCTGCCATGGTCGAAGACCTGGCTACAGTCGGCAGATCCACAATATCGAGGACCCAGTTCAGGACGAAGTCGGGTGAAATTCGCCTCACCAACATTTTCGCCGAACGCGTCGAATTCGAGGGAATCCCTTGCGTGCTGGCCATCACCCAGGACATCACTGAAGCTCATCGTCTGGAAGAGCAGCTGCGGCAATCACAAAAAATGCAGGCGATCGGTCGGCTCGCCAGCGGGGTCGCCCATGACTTCAGCAATATGCTGAGCGTGATCCTGGGGTACAGCGAGCTTCTAGCCGAACGCAATCAGACGGGGTTATCGGGAAAGAGCGTCGAAGAGATTAGAAAGGCTGCCGAACGCGCTGCCTCGCTTACCCGGCAACTGCTGGCCTTCAGTCGCCAGCAGGTCTTGCACCCCAAGGCGATGAACGTGAACCATGCAGCCGAGAGCGCAACCAAAATGCTCGTTCCTTTGCTCGGCGAAGATATCGAGTTGCTGGTGAAACTGGATCCGGCCGCGGGCGTGGTTCGAGCAGACGCTGTGCAAATCGAACAGGTCCTGCTCAATTTGGCGATCAACGCTCGCGACGCGATGCCCCGAGGCGGCCGGCTCATGATTGAAACCGGGAACATCGATTTAGACTCACCGTTTGCCGAGCTGGCAGAGTTGCATCCCGGACCCTATGTCGTCCTTTCGATAAGCGATACCGGCTCTGGGATGGATGCCGAAACGTTGGCACACATCTTCGAGCCCTTCTTCACGACCAAGGCGCCGGGCAAGGGCACTGGCCTCGGTTTGGCGATTGTCTATGCGTGCGTGAAGCAGAATGGTGGGGACATCTGGGTGACGAGCCAACCAGGAAAAGGTACATGCTTCAAAGTCTATCTTCCAAGAATCGATGAGGAAGCACCTCTCGGCGGTGAGCCAACGACAGCATCTGCGCAGGGCGGATCCGAAACCGTCCTCGTGGTTGAGGATGATGAATCCTTGCGGGCGCTAACCGCCAGGGTTCTCGAAGCCAACGGTTATGTCACCTTGCAGGCCGGGGATGGCAAACAAGCCATTGAGGTGGCCACAAGCCACAGCGGCCCGATTGATCTTCTGGTTACGGACGTGGTTATGCCTGGTCTAGACGGTGGAGAATTGGCTGCCGTACTCTCGGCATTTCGTCCCGAGCTAAAGTTGCTTTACGTCTCTGGCTATCCGAACCAGCTTATTACCTACCACGGCGCCCTCGAAACCTCAATCGCGCTGCTCGAGAAACCTTTTACAACTCAGGATCTGCTGAGTCGGGTTCGGTCGGTTTTAAGCAACCCCTCCTTCAATTTACCGCGGCACGCTTAGTGCCTCTGACGCTGCCTGAAAACTAGTCACTTTTCTGAGATCTGAACAGCCGGTTAATCTGCAGCGGAGAATCAACTGAAACGAAACTCGTGCTGAGAGGCTTGGATTTGGGATTTAGCGATTGGCAATACGTTTGCTCAACCCGTTCGATGGTGGGGTGTGTGCCCAACCCCTAACGTGCAGTCGCATTCGTCAGGAACTAAGACCAGATGCTCCAACTCAACTCTTGGCAGCGCGGTACCCGTGTTAAGTGGCATCGGATATGAGAATTCTCTTGGCGGAAGACTCACCGGTGTACCAGCGCCTGATCGCGGGATATCTAAAGCAGTGGGGCTTTTCCCTCGAACTGGCCGGCGATGGCACAGAGGCCTGGAAACTGCTCGGGCGGTCCGATGCCCCGGTGCTCGCTTTGCTGGACTGGGTATTGCCCGGCATGAACGGGATCGACCTTTGCCGCAACATTCGGAATCGTGGCACAAACGACCGTTATGTCTACACCGTGCTTTTGACCGGAAAAACCGAGAAACAAGACTTAGTCCGCGCCATGGAGGCTGGAGCGGACGACTATCTGGTGAAGCCCTTCATAGCCGAGGAGTTGCGTGCGCGCCTCTTTGCGGGCAAAAGAATTCTTGAGCTTCACCAAAAACTGTTGTCCGCGCAGCAGTCGCTTCATTTCGCAGCCACACACGACTTTCTTACACGTCTCTGGAACCGAGCGGAGATCATGGATTTTCTACACCGGGAAATGGAGCGAGGCCGGCGGGAAGGCAACCCCGTGGGTGTGGTGCTCCTAGACATTGATCACTTCAAGTCCATCAATGACTCCCTGGGCCATGCCGCCGGAGATCAAGTCCTCAAGGAACTGGCCCGACGAATTCGTGCCCAATTAAGAAGCTACGACGGGCTGGGACGCTACGGAGGCGAAGAGTTTTTTTTAGTTTTGCCCGGCTGCGACCTGGAAACGACCATCCGGCGGCTCGACGTGATTCGGCGCTCCATCGCCGAGCCCCCTTTTCTGACCGACCGTGGAACGACGCTGGTGACCGTCAGCATGGGGGCAACAGTCAGTGATGGATCCGAAGATGGCAACTGCGAGTCCCTGCTTCAGGAAGCCGACGTAGCACTCTATCGCGCCAAACAAGGGGGCCGGAACTGCGTCCATCATTGCCCTTCTTAGAATGGCGCCCTGCTTCCCAAGATGACCTGTACCTTTTGGGGTGTTGCCTCGGCTGTGCTCTTTGATCGACGACGTTGCCTCGACTCGCGACTCTCGTGAGAAGAGGCAGACACCGCGATTCGCAGTCGTCTCCAAAGCCCTCGGTATATGCGCGGAATTTTCTCGACCTTAACCAGCCACCCTGCCCCCCACCCGTCCTCGGTGCGGTGAACGAGCCGTACGAACGGGTCAAATCTCTCGATTAACGATTCTTAATCCGTTCCGGTTTCGTAACACGCCCTGGTAATTGCAAAAACGTCGCTCGGGCGGTTCTTCCACGATCAGTGTTCGTTTTTCGTAACAGAATTCACCGGCCACGCCCGGATAGATTCCTGAGCTAGTAGCCTTGAAGCAAGGCAAGCAGGTCGATGCCAGTTCTGCACTTTGTCGCTCCGGCCATGCGCTTGGTTATCACCCTGTGCTGGGGAGAAGTGTTGCGCGATGAGGTTATCAACGGCCTTGAAAAGCTTTCGCTAAATCCCGACTTTAACCCCGATTTTGCGCAATTAACCGACCTGTCCCAAGTCTCAAAGTTGAACCTGGGCTTCAATGACATGGATGTGATCCACTGCTTGCATGATCCTTTCTCGAATGTGGGTAAGCGTGCGGTAATTGCTCCCGGCCATGATGCACTTTATGGACTGGCTCGTATGTACCAGTTGCTGGTAGACCACGAACACTTCGAAGTGTTCCACCTTCTGCCTGACGCCGTTTCTTGGGTTGGTCTTGAAATCACAGCCGTGGCGGCCGCCATGAGAAAAGCGGTGTCCCAGCGCCATGCCGGAGACATCGAGGTCCAGCAGGGAAGAGTGGGAACCGATTAGGATCTAAGAAGTGAGTTTATCGTGCAGGATCGGATACCGCTTCCTCTCGCTTTGTTCGGTTCAGGCGAACATTGAGGTCAGGGCGCGCCGCACGACTCAGTCATCACGCACAAGAGGAACCTGTCCGAGGGAAGCAGGCATCGTCACGGGTATTGGTGCGACGGTCAATCCTTACATCGAATACTACGCTGACAACCTTCCCGAGCGGCGCCTCGGCGCGTTCGGCATCGGGCTCATCTTCTGCGGTTTCGCATTGCAGTCCCTTCAGTATTGGCTGACGCTATTTGATGTACACCTGACCTAGCCGACCGACGAACCCACGAGCTCGCCCAAACTCGCGCGCTTGGTTTGTCGCTGGGCGACCGGGCGTGTTTGGCACCCGGACTCGCGCTTAAAGCTCCGGTGTACACCGCGGACAGATCACGGGAAAATCTGAAACTGGGGTTCGGATCCATATCATCCGCTAGCGAACATCTCGCTGCTGAGGTCTGCACGGGGCACACTAGCTCCCTTTCTCCGCGCGTTAGGACTTCGTTCACTCGATCAGAATAGCCGATGGCGTGGCGGGTTCAGTCTGCGGGTTTTGATGACGAGGATTCTTCGCTGACGCGATTTAGCGTCTTGGCGGCAAGATATCTGACGAATTCGGAATGCTCCGCAAGCAACGCTTTCAGTTCCGAGAAAAATTCTGGCACTTCGGAATCAGGCACGTTAGCAGCCCTTGGACACAATTCCCTGATGCGGTCTTCGATGGGGCGTATTTCCACGACCCCTCAAACTACTGACGGGAAGACTGTATGGGCAATACAAGCACTGCTGTAGTTTAAGCGGCAATGCCGCCGAGGACGAATTCCATGGCTGATCTAAGTTTGGGCGTAAATCTGGCTGATCCGCGCTCGATTACTTGGGGAACGAGCCTGGTCCAACCGTTCGCACAATTCTCTGACAAGCTTCATCAACTTTTCGGCATCATGTTCCGCTGAGGCTTGCGCGGCGATTTCCTCCCAACTCTTTGACTGTTCTTGATCACCGTCAGCCATACGCGCCTCCGTTTGAGCCACGTCCGTCACGAACCTCAGAAACGCAGGTCTGTTGCCAGTGCGGAACCGTCCACAAAGGATCGAAAAATCAGCCGCTTGAAGAGACCGTGATAGTTGCATTGAGTTTTTCCCTACGTAAAAGTTGCATCCCACATTGCAATTGAGAATGTCATGTTTTGAACAGATCAGCCCTACGTGTAGCCAAGGCAGTGGGAAGTGGGAGTACAAAACCATTTCACACTTACCCTAAAAACTTTCTCAAATCTACATGAATCTCCGTATTCAAGTACGGCAGCGCTGGGAAGTACCCTCACGCGGGCCTTGAGTGGAACGTTTCCTCCGCGCCAATCTTCTTGGGTTTTCTCCAAACGACTCGATGAGACAACGCGGAAGTTTTCTCTCTATGGCCGTGGCTTTGCGGGCAAGGAGTACAAGCCGAGCCGACTCACACTTGGTTGTGTATTGTTGCCAGCAGAAAGGATGTCGATGTACATCAACATCCCCAAGAATCCGATAGTGTTTGCTGCTGATCTGAGAATTGCACATACGTCCAAGGACAGGCGAAGAGTATGTCAGCTGATAGAAACCGTCCCCGCCGACAGGTGGATTCAACTTGACGGCCCGGAAGCAGTGGCCTCTTATGGCGGAGCGAGAATCGCTGCTCGCTCCTATGGCGGCGATGGAATAAACAGCTACGAGAGGGTTTGCCTTAACGTCTTGTGGCCTGACTTTACCATAGATCTCTTGGGCGAATACACGGCGCAAGAGCTGCAATTGCCAAACTATCGATCGCGACTTCCAGGGGAGCCGGGCCAGGAAAGATCATCGACGGACATCGTACCTCAGTACGACCCAGTCCGCTGAGGTGCTGGGCACACCCAAGCGAAACCTAGTCATCAGCTCACGCGGACGCCGGTTCGCCGTTCTGCGGCGTACTGTTCGCCTTGGCTAAATGCTGTTCGTCCATGAGACGCGTCAGTTCTGTGACCAACTCCGTTAATCGTCGGGAGTCCTTTTCGACCTGGATTTCTTGGATTAGGTTGCTGATGCGCTCATCATTCGCTAGGTCCATACCGACACCTCGTAAAGAATGATGTTTTGAAGAGAAAATGCCAAAACTGCCCGGCGGATGTCAAGAGGGTGGATACTGGAGTTCTTTGGCTCGGCATATCCAAACTTTTGACAAACTACCAAGCTCAAGGCAGCGACAGGCACTACCAGCGTAGTCGCGCCCGCAAGCCTGCCCACATGATGACCAGCCGCCAGACACCCCGGATCAAGGGCCTCGTTCGACGTTACCGATATAGTTGCGATGCAGATTGGCAACTTCCGCAAGCCGTTCTTGTGATCATCCCCGTCTTTCTCGGAGCTTCCGCAGATTCTAGCCCAGCAGCCTCACGCCTGAATAGAATCCAAAGCGATCCTCATCGATGAGCCCATTCAATGAGGACCTTAAAAGGAATCTGCCGGTGAACCTCAGCGTAATCGGCGAGCGCGGCACGATTCCAAGCCCGCCGCGCTCGTAGAGAAAGAGTGCGTTGGTACTTCGTAGTCTAGTGGTTCTCCGGAGCGCCACAACCCTCGCTCGCAAAAGTCAACGCGTTATTCTTGGCTTTCAGGATGCAGTTATATGCGCCCCCCTCTGAGTCGAACGAGTTGTAGCTTTGCGAGCTGTGCTGCCCGGAATTTCCTGTGATCTGAAACGAGGAGTTGAGGTCCAACACATCCACCGATCTCACTACGTTGCGCACCCTGCTCGCACGCAAGGGCGAGACAAAATCATGATCGAGTTTCTGGGAGACGAGACCATTTTGTGTGATGGAGCCGTCCGCGTTGAATGTCAGCGTGTAATTTAGGGTCAGCGGATAAGTGAAGGACTCGCGCACAACGCCTGGCTCTCTCCCGTCGTTGGTCGTGACGGTGGACTGGATCTGAGTGTTCTGGGTTATGCTTTGCGTGTAGGTGGTGGCATTGATCGTGAAGTTCTGCACGTTGTTGAAGTTCACCTTTTGCCGGATGTCGGTGTTTACTCTCCCGTGCGATGTGTTTACGTATCCCGCCACCCGAAACGACCGCAGCGAGTTTGTCGTGACGCTGCCGCTGACGTCGCCAGACGCGTCGGTCGTAAGGTTCTCGTTGACGGCTGGACTCGGCCCGCTGCCAAGAGTGTTCTTCGTTACGGCGCCAGTCACCTGAGTGGAGCCGTGATCCAGGAACAGAAGTAAAGTCGCAGTCGCCGAAAAGTAATTGTTCGCGTTGAAGACGCTCAGCGCGACCGTGTGGCGTTGACCGTTGCTGAGAATACCGGCAAACGGCGTCAGGTCGACGCGATAAGGCACGAAGTTCATCGTTTGAACGCCCGGAATCGGCTCCCAGAAGAAAGGGTCCACGCCCCCGGTGTAGATCCAGGGATAGACCGGCGCCACACCCGCGGGCTGGCCGTCAATGCTTACTTCTCCCTCGCGTAAGGCAGTGTTTCCACAGCTCTGCAATTCTGTCGTCACGTCGTTGGGTACGCAGGTATACCAGAACTCGTCGCCGATCTGGCTTTGCGTGATCACATCCAAGTAGGCCCGCTCGACATTACTGGGCAGTATCAGAGTCGATGCCAGTTGATCGGTTGACGTGAACAGCAAGGCTGGTTCGTTGAATCCACCGGAGGCGTTCGACTGCCGCAGCGGCACAACAGCGTCGGCCACCCGTCGGGAGCTACCGTGCTCATCCGCCTGATAGAACTCGAGCGCAGCACTTCCAGAAATGATTCCGGTGTAGGTGCTGTTCACGATGTTGCCCAGAATGACAGAGCCAGATTGCGGATCGGTGAACAGCGCGCTGTAGTCGGTGACATCCCGTTCGACATGCCAACTCGGCGCCAGGTTTTGTCGTGGCTCCGCGGTGGTACCGAAATAAATGTTCACGAACCCCATGTCCACGATTGCGGTTCGGTCAAATTGCCGACCTGCAGTCACGCTGAAGTCTGCTGTGAAGACCACTT
>Ga0307478_10001139_pt1 | contig 24138 bp, 21 predicted proteins | sample atmos_gasesECM4C_2_FD_203713 | JGI IMG/M metagenome (GOLD analysis project Ga0307478, IMG submission 203713) | Hardwood forest soil microbial communities from Morgan-Monroe State Forest, Indiana, United States - atmos_gasesECM4C_05 | ecosystem: Environmental > Terrestrial > Soil > Temperate...
TCGAAGACCGGTGCGGAAACTGCAGCACCCAACAACCCCAAGGTCAGAAGACATGACACGCGCAGCAGAATGTTCCGCAACTTAAGCTTCCTAGCTTCCTTCAGTGGCCCAGCATATCGCGTTCGCGCGTTCGTTGCACTCCATCGGAGCTGAGTCTTACCGTCGCCGTCGAGTCGACTCGCGCTCCAGGAGCTGGGGCGGGATCAGTATCGTTTTTGGCCGAATCGCTTGTTTCGACCCGATCCTGGCCAGCAGAAGTTCCGCTGCCAGCACCGCCATGCGGCAGGTTCCCTGATCGACCGTGGTCAGAGGAACGGTCAGAACGTCAGAATAGTGAACGTTACCGGCACCGATCACAGAAATATCGTCCGGCATTTTGAGGCCAGCCTCCATAATCGCCCGCATTGCGCCAATCGCCACCGGGTCGTTGTAACAGAAAACTCCATCGATTAAAGGGCGCACCTGGAGCAATTGCTGCATCCCTTTGTATCCCGTTTCCTCTCCATGGCCGCCGTCGACAATGTAGTGGGGATTTGGAGCAAAGCCGTGCTTGGCGAGTGCACGGCGATATCCCTCCATGCGCTCGATCGCAATTCCCACTTCGGGACCGCGCAGGTGAGCAATCTGGCTGCAACCTTCCGCGATCAGGTGTTCCGTCGCCAGTTTGCCGAGCGCACGGTTATCGACCCCGACGAAGCACGCCCGCAGGCCAGTGATCGGGCGGTCAATCAGAACAAAGGGAACTTTCTGTTGTTGAACCCGTTTGAACAGAGCAAGCTGCTGCGGCGACTGCGACGAAGCTATGATCAGGCCATCGACGCGTCGAGCCAGCAGCGAATCGGCTTCTGTCACTTCCAAATCGGGATCTTCCTCAAAACAGGAAACAATCACATGATAGCCGTGGTTCCGGACCGTTTGCGCCACGGCTCGCGCAATCTCCGCAAAAAAAGGATGTCCGAATTCGGGCAGCAGCAGGCCGATCGTGTAGGTGCGCCGCGTTACCAGGCTGCGGGCGACCCAATTCATCTGATAGTTCAACTGCTTGGCACGCTGAAGTACCCGTTTACGCGTGGCGTCGCTGATCCTGCCTTGGTTACGTAAGACCTTCGATACCGTAACCACCGAGACGTCGAGGTCTCTCGCGATGTCCATCATCGTCGTGGTCATGCGGTGGGAAGCATACCACTAATCGAGCAGGGTTAACGATTATTCAAATGGGAATCATCCATTTTGCGCTTGACAACGGTCACTCATGTAATCGAGAATCCCCGCCACCGATGTTTGGGGATTTTTTGGGAAATTTCTGCTACGCGAAAGAGTTACTTGTATGCCAAGACGCATATTTTGGAGCCTGTTCGTCACCCTGGGCATGATCGTTTCTGCCTCCGTCTCTCTCTACAGCCAGAGCACCTACGGTTCGATTGCAGGTTCGGTCACGGATACTTCTGGAGCCTCCATCACCGACGCCACGGTGACTTTGACCAATCTGGGCACGCAGGAAAAGCGTACGCAATCCAGCGGCGCCGACGGGCTGTACACTTTCGTGAACCTCTTCCCGGGCCAGTACCGGGTTGACGTGGAGAAGCAGGGCTTCAAGCACTTCACCCAAACCGCCATCACGGTCGACGTGCAGCAGAGCACGCGCGTTGATGCTGCGCTGCAAGTCGGCGAGGTGAGCCAGGTGGTTGAAGTGACCTCAGCCACACCGTTACTGCAAGCGGAGACCTCCTCGCTCGGCACGGTGGTTGACCAGCGCGAAGCCAATGAACTTCCACTGAACGGCCGGAACATCTTCAACCTGACGACGATCACCCCGTCCGTGATTCCTCAGGGCAGCACCGAAGGCAACGTTGTGGGCAAGAACCCCTTCGACTTCGCCAACTACCAAATCGGCGGCGCGTTCGCCAATGAAGGTGCGGAGTACCTCGATGGTCAACCCTTGAACATCGGCTACATCAACTTGCCATTCCTGGTTCCGACTCAGGACTCGATTTCAGAGTTCAAGGTTCAAGACAACAACCTCGGACCCGAGTGGGGCAAGTTTGCCGGCGGCGTCATCAATATGAGTACCAAATCGGGAACGAACACCTGGCACGGTGAAGGTTACGAATACCTGCGCAACAAAGTTCTGAATGCCAACGAGTTCTTCAATAAGCAATCAGAAGTCGACGGTGGACTGGCGAATAAGCCGGTTCCCTTCACGCAAAACCAGTTTGGTGCCGCCGGCGGTGGAGCGATTATCAAGAACCGGACGTTCGTTTTCGGCAGTTACGAAGGATTTCGGCTTCGAACGGGAACCCCGTTTAACACGACTGTTCCCACCGTGGCGGAACGCGGCGGAGATTTCTCCGATCTTTGCACTTCTGGAACTTTCACCACCCCTGACCCGAACGGATCAGCGACGCCTGTTTGCGATGACAAAGTAAATGGCGTACCTGTCCATCAACTTTACAACCCCATCCAGTTCACTACTTATAACAACACCGGGGGCGTGGTCACTGTCGGTAACCGTGTTCCGTTCGCGCACAACAACATTGCTGCGGCAATCAATCCAACCTCAGCCTTTCTTCTGAATAAGCTGATCGCCAATCCCACGACCGGTGGAACGGTGCTTAACTTTCTGAAAGACGCCAGCACGGGCGGCGATACGGACGAATACGTTGCCCGCGTCGACCAGACGATCAACAGTAAGCAAACTCTTTTTGGCCGCTTTACCTACTGGAAGCTACTCAGTCTGGCGCAGGATCCGTTCGGCACCGGCCTTTGCAAAGACCGCTGCGCTGAAAATACCAAGAGCAAGAGCGTGGCTCTCGGTTACAACTACGCGATCAATTCGAATACCATCTTCAACTTAGGCGCCAGCATCAGCCGTTTCATTTACCTACGCGATCCGATCAATTCTTCGTTTGACATGTCGCAGGAGGGCTGGCCCAGCGCCTACAACGCGCTGGTACCGAACGAGGAGCGCACCCCGCTCACTCCATGTTTCGGCCAGAACGACTCCCTGGTCGGTTGCAGCCAGGGGCAAAGCGCCATCGGTGACTTCAATACGCAGTTCAACATTTCTCCGCAGGTCACGATGATTCGCGGCCACCACACCTATGTTTGGGGCATGCAGCTTGAGGAAGGTTACGACAATTACCTGCAGACCAACACCGGAGGCGGCCTGATCTCCTTCGGAGGATCGTGGACGTCAGCCACGCCTGGCGTGGTCGGCGCCGGCAACGTGCAGGGCGCGGGTGCGGGTAACGGCGAAGATTTCGCCGACTTCCTCCTCGGTTACGGCAACGGTCAGGGTGCTGCATTCGGCAACCAGACCAGCGGTTCGCTGGTTATCTCCGGCCCGATTTCGGGTAAGCAAACCTATCGCGCGTTCTACTTTGGCGATACGTGGCACGCAACTCCGAAGCTGACCCTGAACATCGGTGCTCGTTACGAACTGCAGGGTCCCTGGTCGGAGCGCTACGACAAGATGACTTACTTCAACCCCGCGGCCACGAACGCATCCGTCACAGGTTGCGATGGCACAGCGGGAAGTTCCTGCCCGGGCGATCTTTTCCTGGTTAAGACCGGCGTCAACTCCAGCCGGAACAACCTGCCTCTTTCAAAGAAGGAATTCCTCCCTCGGCTTGGCTTCGCGTACTCAGTCGACTCTAAGACGGTGATTCGCGGCGGCTACGGAATTTTCTTCATTCCAAACTATGTGTCTTTCAACGCGAACCCCTACGTAGACCCCGTCAGCAGCGCCACGTCGAACTTCTTCTCCAGCAACGACCATGGCGTAATTCCGGCCGCCAGCCTTAACGCCAACACTTGCGCCTTGACCGCTAACGGCGTTCTCACCTGCGACGGGGCTGGCCCGTTCAATCAAGGGCAGTATTCTCCTACGACTGGGCTGCCCACGTCAGGTGCTAACAATCTTACGCCCGTGCCGGGGCGCAACCCCCAGCCGAATGTCTCGCAATACATTTTGACTCAGAACAATTTCTCGGCAACCGGCTATACGGTACAAAAGTACGGATACCTGGAGCAGTACAACTTGGACATCCAGCGGCAACTGCCTGCGGGATTCTTCGCTGATGTGGCTTACGCTGGGTCGCACGGCGTGCATCTGGAGCAGTCCAACACCAACATCAACCAGATTGCTGATAGCTTCATCGCCCAAGCAGCAAGCCAATATGCTTCTGGAGGGCCGACCGCTGTCGCTATCGCTCAGCCTATCACCGGGACCGGGCTTTGCACCGCCGGCCAAAACGCCGTTACCAACAACTGTTATCCCTTTAGCCAAAACCTTCCAGGCGGCCTTGGGCCTGGCGTTCTGATTCCGGGCCAGTTGGATCGCCCATACGCGCAGTATGCTGGCCTGAACCTGAACGGCTTCGGCTGTTGCGGCAGCAACTACAACGCCTTGCAGGCTACCGTAACCCGCCGCTTCCAGGGAGGCGGCACCATGCTGGTTTCCTACACCAACTCCAAACTGATGTCGAACACCGACACGCTGACCTCCTGGCTGGAAGGTGGAACCACGGGAGGCGTGGGAGCTGTTCAAGACTGGAACAACCTGAAGGGCGAACGCTCTCTGTCGTCGCAAGACATTCCGCAGCGACTCGTTGCCAGCTATGTGGTTGATCTCCCCTTCGGCCACGGCAAGAAATTCCTTTCTGGTATGAGCGGCTTTGGCAACGCCGTAGTCTCCGGCTGGGGCCTGGATGGCATCACTACTCTGCAGCGCGGCTTCCCCGTGAAGATCAGCTGGGGCGGTGGCGATGCTCTCTCGCAGGCGGGTCTTGGGATCGGCACTCTTCGACCTGACTATGTTGCCGGCTGCGACAAAGACGTAGGCGGAAGTTCCTTCGACAAAACACTGCCGGGCAAGACGTGGTTCAACACCTCCTGCTTTACGGCGCCGAGTGGGAATAACCCCACTGTGGCAACACCAAACAATCCCTGGACTTTCGGGAACGAACCCCGCGTCGATGCTACGCTCCGGCAACAGGGCGTGGTGAATTTCGACTTCGCGGTGTTCAAGCGGACCACGATTATGGAACGCCTGAACGTCGAGTTCCGGGCCGAGTTCTTCGATCTGTTCAACCATCCTCAGTTCGGACCGCCGAACTCCACCGTAACCAGCTCAACCTTCGGCGTGGTCACGAACACGGTCAACAGCACCTTCCGTATCGCGCAGTTCGGACTGAAGTTCATTTTCTAGCTTGAAGTAGAAACCCCATGGGCGGGAAAGTTTACTTTCCTGCCCATAACTTTTTTACGGCAATTTTATTTACGCTAGGTAAGCGCTCGTTCCTGCCTCCCGCCGACGATCCAAGCCTTTCAGTCATCTGCTAATCTCTTCCCATGCGAACCATTCAAACCCTCGACTACTCCGAAGCGAAGCGAGCCGCCGATCTTATTGTTGAGAAGGCCTACGCGATGCAGAAGGCTGCATCCGTTGCCGTCGCCGATTCGCATGGCGACCTGATCTGTTTCGCCCGCATGGATGGCGCGCCTGTCTCGTCCATTCGCATCGCGATGAACAAAGCGTGGACTGCCGCCCGCGAGCGCAAACCGACCAAAGATATTGGCGAGAAGGTTAAGCATCCAGAGAAAGGTCACGACATCGCCTACTTTGGCGACCCAAACTATGTGGGTTGGGGTGGCGGGATTCCAGTGTGGAAGAATGGCGAAGTGGTCGGCTCCGTCGCGGTCAGCGGTCTGTCGTCAGCCGAAGACATCGCGCTGGCGACTCTCGGCGTGGAGTTGCTCACGGCGAGTTAAGAAAACGCGCCGGCCTGGGAACCGCGACCGGCGCGCTATTCAACTGTGCTGGTTGACGGACTACTGTGCGGGCGTTTCCTGCGCTGGCGCAGGTTGCGTGTTCGCTTTTACTTCGGTGTTAATTTCAGGAACGACGACTGGATTGATCTTCACCGTAGCCAATATCTTTTCCAGCCGCTTGAAGACTTCTTCGCGATTGATATGCTTGGTTGAAGTTTCAGTCGCTGTTGTCGTCTCGCCGCTGGTCTCGGCCTTGGGCGTGTTGGTCGCTACCTGCAGAGCGAATTCATAGCAGGCGCCATTCTGAAAGACGTGGTAATACTTCGACGTTGCCTCGCGAGTTGCGCTGCCGCTTTTGCCGCTGGCTGTGTTTTCTGCGGACTGCAACTCTAGGTCGCCGATCATTAACTTAGACGTTGGCTGGCCGGAGACAGGCGCTGAAACCTGCGCCGTGGCTTGAATGGCTGGGCCTGCCGAGGAAGCAGAGTTCGGCTGCGGGACGGAGAACTCTCCGCATTGCTCTGCGGTCACATTTTTGTTCACGCTGACATTGAAGAAAGCCGAAACCAGGTCGCTGTTGGGATAGACGCTATTGGGAAGCGCAACGGTCGCAAGGGCCATTCCGCCGGGCTGCGTGAAGTCCATTAGAACGGGGCCGGATGCGACCAGTTCGTTGGCTGCGTCGCCCGTCTTGAGCGCATACTTACGCGGGTATTGGAACGAAACGCCAGATATTTTATCGGCATAGGTTAAAGTCGCGGGAGCTTTGCGAACAACCTTCTTGCGCGCGGGCTTCACGGCTGCTTGCTGTACTGGCATCGGCGCCGGGGCGGGCGTGGTTACGGCTGGCGGCGTAGGCTGCGTGATTGGAGTCGGGTTTGCGGAGCTGATGGGCTTGGGTTGGTCACTGGAGCATCCGACGGTGAGTGAGCAGGCGATCAGGAGCGCGGCAAAGATTAGCGCGCCGGTTGTGTCGAAATTACTTTTAGCTAAGTGGGTCTTGGCGCACGAAACGGAATCCAGAGTTTCTGCGGTCCTGCGAAACGACGCCGTGCGAAATAGGTTGATGCGATTCATGGTTGGTCACCTCCTGCTGCTGAGCAGCACTGGTGAGATTGCACGGAGTGGGCCAAGTCGCGGGACCTTGATTTTACGGGGGTTAGCGCAGATTGGGGACCGCTGGGTCGTGGCGCGGCAGACACCGTGTGGGCTGCGGGACACGCTCCCGCGTTGAGCGGAGACTTTGACGGTCAATATCAGTCTGCTGCGTGACGTTACGCCGCTGCGATCCGCCGAATCAGATCTTCCTGTTGCGACTTGTTTTCAGCGCCGATCGTGAAAGCGTCTAGTACTCCCAATGACAGAGCATACTTGATGGCTTCATCCTGCCGCGAGGCAAGATCGCCCTGGCCAAGAATCTTCATTCCGACCACAGCCTTTCCCGCAGCTTTCATTTCGCGCAGGACGCTAACCACCGTTGCAGGGTCAGCATCCATATGCGAGCCGATGGGATTGATGCGGGCAAAATCGATTTCCACCCAGGGAGACTTCGCCGCGGCGCGTAGCGCTTCGATGCTGTGACACGAACAGCCGTGGGCGCGAATGATTCCCTTCTGTTTCGCCTCGGAGAGCACGTCCATCACGCCCTTGTAGCGTTCGGTCCAATCGGCTTCGGTGAGGCAATGCATCAGGCAGACATCGAGATAGTCGACGCCAAGCTCTTTCCGGAAGCGGTCAAGATCGGCGCGCGCGGTTGCAGGGTCACGCGCCCACGTCTTGCTGAGCACCGTGACTTTGTCGCGAGGCACGTGCTTGAGCGCCGCAGCCACATGTTCATGGCTCCCGTAAGAATCCGCCGAGTCGAAGAATCGCAGGCCCTGATCATAGCCATTCAGCAAAAGATCGGAGAGTCCTTTAACGCCGAGTGCTGTCTGGTTCGAATGATGACCGGAACCAACCGTGCCGGTGCCCATCGCCAGGCGGCTAGTCTTGATGCCGGTGCCACCCAGTGTGACCGTATCGGTGGCAGAAAACTTTTTCAACGGAGACTGAACGGCAAGCGCGGCCAGCACGTCTTTTGAGGTGAGCCAGGCAGCACCGAGCCCGGTGGCTGAGCGAATGAGGAATTCGCGGCGTTGCATAGGAATCTCCTACCGGTACAGATTTTTCCTATGATACTCCCGCCGAAGGATTATTCGAACTGCTTGCGGAAGGCCGCGAGTTGCTCGTGGATTTCGGCAACTTCTTTCCTTAATTCCCGAACTTCGTGTTCGAGGTCGGCGAGGCGGTCGTCATCTCCCGAAGCTGCGCCTGCGGCACGCGTAGATTGCAAATCTACCGGCGGCGCATCGCCCGCGAAAAGATGCATGTAGCGCGATTCTTTTGTGCCGGGTTGTCGCGGCAGAACGGCCACCAGTGCGGGTTCGCGCTGCACCAGACGATCGAGAGTGAAGACCACATCGTCGAGCGCCTCGAAGCGGTACATGCGGTCGGTACGGCTGCGGAGTTCTCCGGGAGTTTGCGGACCGCGAAGAAGAAGAACGCATAGGACAGCAATCTCGCGGCGATCAAAATTGAAAACTTCCTGCAGGCGGTGCTCGTACTTGGTGACGCGGCTGTCGGCTCCGCCGGCCGGACCGGCGAGACGTTTTTCCTGCAGAGTGGAAAGCGCGTCGCTGACCGCCGCTTCGTCGAGCGTCATCACCGGGTCGCGGTTGTTCTTCTGATTACAAGCGTTTACCAGCGCGTTGAGCGATAAAGGATAATAGTCAGGAGTGGTGATGTCCTTTTCGATCAACGCGCCCAGAACGCGAGTTTCGATTACGGTTAACAGAAGACTCATGAACCGACAATTCACCCAGGAAAATCCGCTGCAGCCTTTAATCCGCACGCTCTGTCGGACAAGAGTGTCCGACCCACACAACCCAAAATTTAAAACAGCGCGGTCGGGCGGCGTTTCCAGGGCTTGCCCTTTTCCTGCGAGACTTTCTCCATGTCGTTGACGTAAGCGCCGGTCTGCGTGAGAACGTGGTGCAGATCGTTGCCCACGCTGATGAAGGTAAATCCTTTGTCAAGAAATTCGCCGACGCGGGCCGTGCCGAACAAGAACAATCCGAGGATTACTTTATTCTTGCGTGCTTCCTCGACCAGCTTCTTGGTGGCAGCGTCGAGTTCGGGCGACGTGTACATGTGCGGGAACTCGTACTTGTTGTACAGACCCATCGACATGCAGAGATCGTTTTGCCCAAGGAAAAGAATGTCGACACCGGGAACGGCGGCAATCTCGGCCATGTGCTCGATGCATAAAGCGGTTTCCACCTGCAGAGCGACGATGCCGTTATTGTTGAAATTGCCGGCGTAGCCGAGCAGTCCAGCTTTGTTCATGCTGCGCTGCGGAAAATAAACCGAGCGCGTGCCCACCGTAGGATATTTCGTGCAACTGACTGCCTGGCGGGCTTCTTCGGCGGTATTGATGTAGGGAATGAGAACCCCATCGGCGCCCAGATCGAGCGCCTGCTGAATACCGGGCCGGTCATTATATGCGCCGACGCGGACCAGCGATTTGGCCCCCCCGTTCGCAATACCGCTCAGCATCGCTGAAAGTTTCTCGTTTTGCATCGGGCCATGCTGGGTATCGACGAGCAACCAGTCGTAGCCGCTGTGCGCGAGTTGTTCGACCACGGTAGGACTGTGGGAGTTGATGAACAATCCCATCTTTGGAATTCCCTGCTGCAGTTGCTTCTTAAATTCGGCTCCGCTCAGAGCGGGTTCGGACATGTTGAGTTTCTCCTTGTCACAAATCGAATTGTGTAGTGTACCGCAGCGCAGACCGCGGGCGAAGGCACTCCGGTTAATTATTTGTAAACGCTGTGACCTGGGGACACGAGGTCGATTCCTTGGTATAGTTCTCGAGGTGAGTTGCAGCACAAGATACTACGCAAGGAGAGCAAATGCGGCTGCTCTTGAACTGGATTCTGAGTGCGCTGGCAGTATGGATCGTGTCGCAACTCGTACACGGAATTTCTGTCAGCGGAATCAGGGCCGCGCTGATCGCGGCGCTCGTCATTGGCTTCATCAATGCGACCATCGGCGCGCTGCTGAAGATTCTGACCTTTCCTTTGACGCTTGTGACCCTCGGATTGTTTTGGCTTGTGATCAATGCTCTGATGCTCGAATTGGCGTCCGCGCTGCTGACACCGAGTTTTCAAGTGCGTGGATTTATGGCAGCGTTCATCGGGGCGATTGTGTTAAGCCTCGTCAACATGGTGCTGAAGTGGCTGGTTTATCCGCCGGAGACTAGGCGCTCCTAACGCCGCTTCCGGTTTCTAGCCTTTCGTCTTCTTCGGTTTCATGGATTCCCAATCTTCATCACTCAGCGCCCGGCCCAGGCTGCTAAACTCTCCTGCACCTTGCAGAAACTCACCGCCGTCCATGCGGACGACTTCTCCGTTGATGTAGCTGGAGCCATCGCTTACCAGAAACGCGGCGAGATTCGCCAGCTCCTCCACCGTGCCGAAGCGATGCAGCGGATTGCGATCAAGCGCGAGCTCTTCGAGTTCGGGGCGAGGCAGAAGACGCGAGAAAGCGCCTTGCGTGGGAATCGGGCCGGGAGCGATGGCATTCATGCGGATTCCGCGATTGCCCCATTCGACTGCCAGACTGCGGGTAAGCGCTTCGACTCCGGCTTTCGACACTGCGGACGGCACGACGTAAGCCGAGCCCACCGGAGCATACGTGGCCGAAATACTGAGGACGGTACCAGCGTGTTTCGCTTTCAGCCAGCGGCTCCCGCAGGCCATTGTTGCGTGCAGCGTGCCCATGAGCACAATCCCAATCACGGATTCGAAGGCGTGTGGCGAAAGCTCCTCAGTGCGCGCGATGAAATTTCCCGCGGCATTGTTGACCAGCACATCGAGCGTCCCAGCCTTCCAGATCGAATCGATCATCGACTCCACCGCCTCGAGGTTGCGGACATCGCAGGGGAGGGCGTGGATTTCGCCTTTAGCGGAAAGTTCGGCCGAAGTTTTCTGCAGCACGTCCTCGCGGCGTCCGCAGATGTAAATCTCTGCGCCAAGTTCGAGAAAGCGCTGCGCCATGGCCTTGCCGAGCCCCGTGCCGCCGCCAGTGATGAGGACGCGCTTGGAGCGAAGAAGATCTGGTTGAAACATGGTCTTGCCTCGGTTGGGGAAATTTAGCGATTGTGTGATTGCGTGATTGAAATTTTCCAATTGAAAAGCCTACGACTCAACGCAGCACGCCACGCGAAACCCGTAGTCCGCATACTGAAACTCCGGCGGAATGCTGGAGCGGGCGGAGCAGCGGGAGACTTTCACGTGATGGCGCCATGATCCGCCCCGCGAAGCTTTGCGCGTGCCGTGCTCCGGCCCGCGTGGATTGCGCTCCAGCGAAACCGCATAATAGTTCGGATCGTACCAGTCGCTGCACCACTCGTGGACGTTGTCGCAGATATTGTAGAGTCCGAAAACGTTGGGCGCGTAGCGTCCGACCGGCTCTGGGCCAGTCTGCCATCGGCTTGCGTAGTCCGAAAGAGATTGCGGTTCTTCGTTGCCCCATGGAAAATTGTTTTGCTCAAGATTCCCACGCGCGGCTCGCTCCCATTCCGCTTCGATGGGCAGGCGGTAAGCGCGGCCGGTTTGCGACGTCAGCCACTGGCAATAATGATCGGCTTCGAACCAGGAGACGCCAGTCACGGGTTGCTCCGGATGATTGAAATTCGGGTCGCGCCAGAACGGCGGAGGCTGCGCTCCCGTGGCATGAAGATATCGTTCGTATTCAGCGTTGGTGACTTGTGTAGCGGCGATCAGAAATGCATCGACCCAGACACGGTGGATGGGGCGTTCGCAATCCTGACCGGAATCGGATCCCATGAGAAACCAGCCTTCAGGAATGGCGACGAGAGTTGGCTCGATCGGGATCGCGGTGCTGGATTGTATGTGCAAATGAGTCGCCGTCATTGGTATCTGATTCATCTTGCTGCGAGCTCGCGCTCCGACTAGAGTTTAGCAGCACGGGAATGAGGGAGGTTCGATGGCAAAGGGTTCGATGACAAAACTGAAACTCAAATTCACCGCAAAGATCGACGGTCGAGAAGCCGGTGTAGTCGCGGCAATCACTCCGCCGGTCGACGTGCCAGAATTCTTCGGGACGCGAGCCCGCGTCCCCATTCGCGGGACGATCAATGGCTATCCTTTCCGCTTGTCGCTGATGCCATACGGCGGCATCCATATGATGCCGGTCAACAGCACGTTGTGCCGAGGCGCCGGAGTTAAGCCGGGCGATCAAGTAGAAGTGGTGATGGAGAGTGACGAAGAGAATCGCACGGTGGACGCGCCTCCGCCACTCAAGAAGGAACTAGCCAAGAACAAAACGGCACGTGCGAACTGGGAAAAGCTTGCGTTTACTCACAAGAAGGAAATGGCTCAGTCCATTCTTGGAGCGAAGCAGGAAGAAACCCGCACTCGCCGCCTCGCCAAGGTTGTGGATGTTCTGAAAACCGGCAAGAAGTGGACGGGTTGAAAGTTCCTTGAAAAAGAGAATGGGGACGGTTGCCCGTCCCCGGCTTCAATTGAATGGCGGCGAAAGATTACTGCGCTTGTTGATCGTCCAACTCGATGCCGTCGCCAGCGTGCACATCTTCCATAGCGAACACGATCATCCCTGTCGCCGTCGTAGGCGTTGTCCCGATGACTACAACCTCGGCAACCGCGCGTCGCGGCAGGTCCCTCACGTGGATGATGGGGCCGTTCGACCTCGTCAGGAAATTCGGATCCACAGACGCCTGCTTCTTCTGCGTGTCTTCGCTGAGCGCGGCCTTGAATGACAATGAATCGACCGGATCGTGCAGATCCGCTTCATACTGCCGCGTGGCGCGGAAATAATCGCCGACCTTCACACCCTGGTTCGAGCCCACGTTAAAGTAAACTTTTTGCCCGGTACCCAACTCGGAGTCAAAGTCCCTTGCCATCACGATGCGGCCGGAGACCTTGCTGCTGGTGGGCAGAAAACGGTCAAAGCGCATCGGCGGATGAAATGCGACCATGCTCTTCTCAGCGAAAGGAATTGCAGTGTCCCCCGGATTGATCGGATCGCACGAATACTCGATCTGTGCCACCGCCGCCCGGCTGCGCGTGTCGATGATGCGCACGCGGCCGACTTCCGCATAGGGTTGTCCCGTGGCCTTCAGCAGTTTGGCTTGTCCCGGAAACAGCTCGTACTCGTTGACATCCTTCAGGGCGCGCACGATCTCATACTCGGCCCCGGTGTTGTAGCCCGTTCCTTGCAAATAAACGATATCGTCCTTGACGAATTTAGTCGTGGTAGGCGTGTTCAAACCGCCAGCCACAAAATTAGCGTCAGGCAGGCTTTGCCGGTTGATGAAGCCGGCGCAGTACACATCCGCATAGGTGGGCATCTGCACGCGCTGAATTGGGAAACTGGCTGTGGTGGGTAGGCTTCCTTGCGGCGTTGGGGATCCGGCCGAATTTCCCTCGGATTGGGCCCAGGCCGTAGCAGCGATCAAAATCAATAACAGGCTTATTTTCTTCATGTTACCTCCGCGAAAGAGACACACGCTGCCCCTTCCCTATACAATTGCCGCGAAATTAAACTCAACTGGAAGGTAACAAGGGGGTAAGAGGGGGTCAAGGTTACGAGGGTGTTAGGCTGCTGGGAAACAGGTTTCCGCTTAAATTATTAATCCGGTGTTGCATCTCGAATTCCATCCCTGTAAGATTCGCGCCGGACCCATTCGTTCAAACCATTGATTCAAGATGATTTCTGCTGCCAAAAGCTATCCCCCACGCATTCCGTTAAGGCTGCCGCGTGTCTGTGTTGCCGTGGCCGCCTCCGACTCCACTGAACTGGTCGAGAAGGCCGACAACCTGGTTCGCGATAACTCCTTCCTGGAATTCAGGTTGGACTATCTCTCGAAGCCCGCTCTGGCGCTTCCCAAGGTCAAGCACTTCATCGAATCTCACCCCGGCATCGTGATCATTGCCACGTGCCGCCGGCAAGCCAGTGGAGGCAAGTTTCGCGGCTCGATCGCATCGCAACTCGATATCCTGTCGAAGGCTGCGGCATTGGGTTGCCAATTAGTGGATGTCGAACTCCAGACCGCGCTGAAGTGCAAGCCGGCGCAATTGCAAAAGCTTAGGAGCCGTTGCTCTCTGGTTCTCTCCTTTCACGATTTCCGCGGCACGAAGAAGCTCGATCAGACTCTGGAAAAAATGCGAGCCTTCCCCGCCGACTTCTACAAAGTAGTCAGCACGGCTAGCACGCTTTCTGACAATGTCTCGATGATTCAGTTCCTCGCGCGCGAAAGCGTCAACTACTCTCTGGTTGGCGTCTGCATGGGCGAACAGGGAATCATCAGCCGAGTGCTGGGAGTCCGCGCCGGCAGCGTATTCACTTTCGCAGCCGTCAGTCCCGGAGAAGAAACCGCGCCGGGGCAAGTCACCGCTCAGGATCTGCGCAACCTTTACCGCATTGAGCAGGTCGACGCAGCGACTCGTGTCTACGGCGTTGCCGGAGACCCCGTCGCCCACTCGCTCTCGCCCGCCATCATGAATGCGGCATTCCGTCGCGAAAATGTGAACGCCGTTTACCTCGCGCTGCACGCCAAGACTCTGAAAGACCTGCTGAGCTGCGTACGTGAGATTCCCATCCACGGCCTCAGCATCACCATGCCATATAAGGAGGCAATCCTTCCTTATCTGGATAATACGGACTCGCACACCACGAAGATCGGCGCGTGCAACACCGTCGTCCGCGCCCAGGATGGAAAACTCTACGGCTTCAACACCGATACGTCTGGAGTCGTGCGTCCGCTCGAGCGCCGCTTGAGCACTCTGCAGGATGCAAAAGTCCTTGTTCTCGGAGCGGGAGGCGCCGCTCGCGCCGCCGTTTTCGGTTTAGCCGAGCGCGGAGCCGAAGTCTTCATCTTGAACCGCAGCATCGAGCCCGCGAAGAAACTGGCTCGGCGCGCCCATGCCAGATCGATCAAACGCGCCGACCTCAAGAAATTTTCCTTCGACGTCATCATCAACGCCACGCCCGTCGGCATGGGCAACAATCGCGAGACTCCGCTGCAGGAAAAAGAAATCAACGCGCGCTACGTTTTCGATATGATCTACGACCCCACCGAAACCCGGCTGTTACAACTGGCGAAACAGCGCGGCGCCCAGATCATCCCCGGCATAGAAATGTTCGTCCACCAGGCCGCGCGCCAGTTCGAAATCTGGACCGGCAAACCCGCTCCCCAGGACGACATGATGCAAGTCGTAGCCCTAGCCATGCAGGAACGCGCTGCCAGAGCGGCAGCAGCAGCAGCGAAAAAGAAGTAAACCCACTTTCCCGGGATTGGCAGATAGGGGATATCGTCCAACGGATGAGGGCGCAAGGCTACGAACTGGGTTTACGAAATATGAGATCAGAGTTCAATTCTCTGCACCCCCTCCGCATTAGTGCGTGGTCTAAAGCATGATGACGCATCGGTCTTAACTTTGTTTGCTAGATCATGAGATCCGGGTTGGATTCCCGGCGCGAGTTCCCGATGGGTAGGCTTTGTAACCGAACAACACGGCAGCGTCCGAAGCTGCAAATCCGGGTTTGACTCCCGGCCCGCCCACCGGCCGCATAGGGCAGCTAAAAAGCATTCTCTCCTTTTTGGGCCCTATGTCTAATTCCAAACAGGCGGTGTGTTCTACGAGGTACAGTTTGATCAGCGACTGTCCTCCAAACACCACAAAGCCGGGCTGGTTGGCCCGGCTCTTCTTTGCGTGGAACTGGTCCGGTTCGTCTAGGTTTTGACCGACCGTCCAGAATGTCAAAAATCCGAATGCCAAAATCTCGGCGCAGCTAAAAGGCTTGAAACTTCCGAGTTTTTCGTCTCACAGAAATCTCAAGACTTGCTGCGTCTCAACTTGCATTGCCCCACTTTGCGCCACGGTTCACCCGCAGCCAAAGCGTAACTCTTACATCACCAACGCAAGGTTCTCTAACTCATGCTGCAGGACCGGCAGGGCGCACCCCGCCATCTCAACCCGGCCTGCTGCGTCCAGGGCGGCCTTGGGCGAAACCCCATAGCCACGGCCCATCAGGAAAACCTGCAATAATTCAGCGGCTTCGTAGGAGTCGATCATGCCACCTTGCAGCAGATCGCTGCGCAAGGCAGCCAGCTCCGTCGCCGTGAATCTGTCTTTGTCATTGTGAATTGCGTCGTTCATCACCTTGTCCAGCATGGCCGTCATCACCTCCGACTCCGACCTCAACCACTTGTTGCCTATTAGACTCATCGGCAGCCATACAAGTTGCATGCAATTCAGCTGCCGTGCCTGCCCTCTATTTTCATATACGGAAGGCTGGCCCCTTTAGATTCATAAACCCCTGTGAATATCGTAAGTTGCGGTCTGATCCCGAAGCGGCGCCCCGGTGCCGGGAACTTCCGAAGTACTCCGGTAATCCCGAAACTGACACAGAGTGTCGTTTCCGGCGGGAATGCAGACAGTTACCGTTGACACCAAGACCGTCGCGGAATTAGGGGCTGTCCTGCATTCGCTAATTGCGAACGGCCAACTGCGAATTGCCAACCGCGCCTGTCCAGAAGAAGGTAACTCCAGTCACATGTCCGGGATGTCAAGGAGAAGTAAAAATTGATGTTCGACGGTGAACAGGGCTGTCGAGATTTGGACAGCAAACTCCGCACCGCATAGGGGGCTGCGGTTCCGGAATTTCCACCCTCGCCGCGAGACTACGAGCTCTCGATCATGGCTTCGTCGATCAGCATGATAGGAATATCGTCCTTCACCGGATACACGCGATGGCACTGCGTACACTTCAAACTCTCCGGCTTTTCGCGGTAGTCAAGCGGCTGCTTGCACTTCGGGCAAACCAGAATTTCCAGCAAGTCTTTGGGAATCATGACAAACGCATTGTACGACACTGCTGACCTCACCCCGGACTCACAGAGGCGCAGAGAAACAAAGATGAGGATTTTCTCCGTTCTCGGTTGTTCTCCGTGTCTCCGGTCTCCGTGGTGAACGTTCTTGTGTCCGAGCTGCTGTGTTATAAAATCTCCACGAAGCGAACCATGCCCGCCCGAATCCTCGATGGCACCAAGATCGCGCAAGACATCCGCCGCGAAGTCGCAGCGGACGTAAATTCCATGGCTGCCGCAGGCGTACGCCCGGGCTTGGCCGTGATGCTGGTCGGTCACAACCCTGCTTCGGAGATTTACGTTCGCGGCAAGATCAAGGCCTGCGAAGAAGTTGGCATTTACAGTGAGCAGCTCACGCCGCCCGACACCGCGACCACCGCCGAGTTGCTTGCGCTGGTCAACGAACTGAACTGTCGCGACGAGATCGATGGCATCCTGGTGCAATTGCCGCTGCCTCCGCAGGTTGACTCCAAGAGAGTGCTGATGGCGGTCGATCCCGCTAAAGATGTCGACGGCTTCCACCCCGTCAACGTCGGCTTCCTCTCGACTCAACGTCCCGGACTGATTCCGTGCACGCCCGCCGGAGTCATCGAAATCCTCAAGCGTAGCAACATTCCCATCGCCGGGCAGGAAGCGGTGGTTGTCGGTCGCAGCGACATTGTTGGCAAGCCCGTCGCTATGCTGCTGCTCAACGGCAATGCCACCGTCACCGTCTGCCATTCGAAGACCCGCGATCTGCCAGCCGTCTGCCGCCGCGCCGACATTCTCGTGGCCGCAATCGGCCGCGCCGGAATGGTCACCCGCAACTTCGTCAAGCCGGGCGCAGCTGTGATCGACGTCGGCATGAATAAGGTCACAGACCCTGCGGAGTTCCGCCGCCTGTTTGCCGGCAACGCGAAACGCGAAGAAACTTTTCGGGCGAAGGGGTCCACCCTGGTCGGCGATGTACATCCCGAAGTGGCCGAAATGGCCGGAGCGTTGACTCCAGTTCCAGGAGGAGTCGGACCACTCACCATCGCCTTCCTGATGTACAACACCGTGAAAGCTGCAAAAATGCGCCGCCTGAACCGCGTTCCTGAACTCAGCAGCAAATGAACGTCTTCCACCACAGAGACACAGAGGCACAGAGAAAAGTACGGAGAAGAACCTGTTCTTTCTGCCATCGATTTTCTCCGTGTCGGAGCCTGCCCCGAGCGCAGCCGAGGGGTGCCTCCGTGGTGAAAGCCCTTCCTGCGGAGGCCCATTGCTGAAAGTCGGCCTCACCGGGGGCATCGCATCCGGTAAATCAGCCGTCGGCGAAATGTTCGTCGCGCTCGGCGCACATCTGGTTCAAGCTGATCGCATCGCCCATGAACTGATGTTGCCCGGTCAGCCCGTTTACAACAAGGTGGTGCGCCATTTCGGCGGCGCGATCCTCAATCCCGATCTCAGCGTAAATCGCGCCAAGCTGGCTGAAGCAGCCTTCGGCCCATCAGTCCCAAGCGCAGAAGGTAAGCAATTGACAGCTTCTGCGACGTCCTCACGCATTCAGGAACTCAACCGCATCGTGCATCCGGCTGTGCTTCGCAGCCAGAATGAGTGGATGGAAGAAATGGGACGCCAGGATCCGCATGCCATCGCCATCGTGGAAGCCGCGCTCATTCTCGAGGCGGGAGCGGCGAAAAGTTTCGACCGCCTGATCGTGGTCACCTGCAGCGACGAGCAACGCATCGCCCGCTTCGCCGCCCGCCAGAAAATCGACCTCGACGCCGCCCGCAGAGAAGTCGAGCGCCGTATGGCCGCGCAAATGCCCGACGCGGAGAAGATCAAAGCCGCCGATTATGTAATCGACAACTCCGGCTCACTCGAACAGACGCGTGAGCAGGTTCTGCAAGTCTGGGAAAAGCTTCGTATCTTAGATCCGGGGTCCTAGAATCTATGAAACACGAACGAAAACATATGCGTTCTTGATTTGTTGGTTGATGAATGTTCCTTTGGATGAGGCATTCATCAGTTGGTCAAACATGTCCTGTGGAACGCCCTGGTACTGGTAGACGCCGCCATTCTTGTACTGAACTTCTAGGGCTTGAGTGTCGGCATCATACCTAAGCTCCGCAATAGCGGATGACGACACAGGAAATCGTTCCATCATCTTTATTTACTCCTTTTCTGTCTCCGAGGCTTTCTCCTTAGCTTCCTCTTGGACCCTCCAACCCGAGACTGCTTCATCGAATTTTGGATTTTCTACTCGTGCTTCTTTCCAACGTTTTCCCACTTCGGGATCATCACTGCGTGGACGGGGATCGACTAACGGGAGTTTTATGCGGGACGGTATTGTGACAGCTTCTCCCATTACGACAGCCTCGCCAGTTCTCAAAGCCGGCAAAATATCCAGTAGACCCGATAAGGCATCGGGAACAATTGCCTTAACCCGAGTTTGATCCTCAGGGGTTGACAACCGGAGAGCCAAAAATGTCCCGCACTGGGCCAATATCGTTTCATCTAGTTCGGACGGCCTCTGGCTAACCACTATTCCGCCAACTCCGTATTTCCTGCCCTCCTTGAACAGCCGCTGCACGGCTCGTCGGGCATATCCTTGGAGAAACCTCGCTCCGTCTCCTCTAGGTAGATAAAGATGCGCTTCCTCGAAAATAACAAGCAGAGGACCTCGCTTGCCTATCCCGGGGAGGGTGCGTCCCCAAAAACTGACCTCAAATAGAATGCGCGAAATCAGAGCCACTACCAAATCCGTGACTTCCGATGGCACACCTGCGAGATCAAATATGGTCAAAGGATGATTGTGGCCAATCCACTCCGCAGCTAGATCACCCAAATCGCAGTTTTCGCCGTCGAACTTACCGGGCTGGCAGAGAAAATTAAATCTCTTGTCTTTAAGCCTGGCATGTAGCTTCGCCATGTGCGATGCAATGCCAATCGCCGCTTTGTTGCGGAATGGCGCAGTATTCGTCGGCGAGTACGGCTGAAACACAGCAGATGTCAACGTTGCCGCGTCTCCTTCATGGATCAGCATCTCGGTGGTACATTGCCCATCTGAAAACGTCGCCCGTTCTTGTCTATCAAAGTGGTACCAAAGATCCCGGATACTGAACGGAATCGGGGAGTCAACCGTAATCTCTGAGTCTGCCACAACCCCCGATTTGAGCTTCTGGCAGGCATCCTTCTTCAGGTCAAACACTCTGCTGCGAAAAGCGGCTTCCTGTAGCGATTCGGATGCTCCTGCACGGTTTATGAAAAACCAACCAAGCTCATCGAACGACATCGTCCAGTAAGGGATCAACAGCGGGTCGGATGTTGAACCGATCCGAAATATCTTGCTGATTCCATCAAATGCTGAACCATACTCCCCGTGTGGATCAATAACGACAACACGGGCGCTCGGATATCCTCCTGCGCTCAGGGCCTTCAGCATTGCAGCGACGGTATTTGATTTTCCACTGCCGGTGGATCCGAGGATGGCGCCATGTCGCGTAACCAGTTTCTCGATATCAATGGTGGCAGGTAAGTTCTCTGAGCCAGACTGAACGCCAACTTCGATGGGGGCTGAAGCATTGCCTGCGTAGATTACGGCGAGATCAGCCTCCGTAACAGCGTGTACTTCATCGTCGAGCGTCGGAAAGACGCTTACACCACGTTCAAACGGACCTGCGGCATAGGCTTCACCTACGAGTTGCGCTTCCATCCATCGTTGTCCCGAGGGCAGCGTAGCCGGATAGTCGGTGCCTGGCTGGATAACAAACTCCGAGGCCCCCACCATCGAGACGATTGCGAACAGGTTGAGAAAGCCGAGTGGAATTCTTACGAACGAACCAATCTGCCCTAGCTTGTAGAGCCTGCCGTTGATGATGGGGTTTTCGGATAAAATCTCTGGCGACAGCTCGATCAACAGCTTCGCTCCGATGACCCGGCGCACGGCGCCCAAAAATGTGGGATCAGACTTCATGGAGACTTCACTGCTCCAGCAGTAGCACTAGGGGTGGATGCTACTGCACCGGAATATCCCGTCATCAAATTCAGGAATTCGGCGAATTTGCTGAAGTCGCCCAGAGCGAATGAATTGTCCGCGTCATCCCAAAAGGGCCACTCCTCGCCTGCCTGTTTCTTTCTCGGCGGCAACCAGCCACCGTGTATTCCTCCTACGCAGGCCTCTTGGGGAGAGAAGATAGACAGGTTCTTGTATATTCCCGCCAACGATAGGACATGGGCGGTGGGTTTATCGTGGAGGGCAACCGTGATCGCTAGTCGAGGATTTGAACGTAGCCCCTGTGCCAATACTTCCGTGATGTGATCGTCTCGAAATGAAAAACCAATGATAAGCAAGAGGCATTCGCCTGACTGAATCAGCCGTCTCAGCCTGTCCATATATACAACGAAGGGAAGGCGCTGAGATTGGACGTATTTCTCTTTGGATGGGTAGATCAAAAGCTGCGTGCCGTCCGCTGGCGGTGATGTTCCGGTAACACGGCAGATTTTGTCCCGCGCAGGGGCGGTTCCTGGCGTCAGTTGCCAATTGACAGAGCCGTGCAGTTTCCACAGCCGTATCCATGATCGTGGGGGACATACGTCCTCAGTAGCTCCTGCAGGTTCAGCTTCGACGCATTCGGGCACAAAGAACGGAGATACTACTCCTACAAAGCCGTCGAAGAACGGGACACCAACCTCCTCAAATGCGACTTCGAAAAGTAAGTCGTAGTTTGTCGTGAAAATCTCAACAGGCGAGTCCCTCCGCACATGGCGAAGCCATGTGGCCAATGACTTGTGGGCGTGGAGCTTGTCCAAGGCTGGGGGCGTGGCTACGTTGTCATAGATTACTCGACATATCGAAGCATCTAGCTTAGTCGCTAGTTCGTGGCTCAACCCCGAGTAATTTCCGCCGCTGCTTCCTTGCAGAAGTTCCCGAATTGTCCGAACTTTATCTAGCACTTGTTCCAGGTTCGCGTGGGGTCCGATCAATCCAGAAAGACCGCGGTACAGCCCCTGATATGGCGCAGCAAGTGTTCCATCAACGATTAGCGTAAGTTTGTCTAAGCTGGGAATGTTGGCGGATATTGAGGTTCCGGCTCCGAGAAAGAGAGCAGTCTTTCGCTTTGCTGAAGCTAATTGATCGCGCAGATCATGCGCCAGTCGAATTGGGTCATGTTTCGGTTGTAGCGTCGGCTTGGGCGGTACTGTACTCGCCATCGAAAACTTATCCGTGGCTCTAACTGGCGTGCCTAAGTTGTCCTGGGGAAGTGAAAGGACAGCCTACCAGACTCTAGGGTGACGTGGTCGAGAAAAATCTTGGAAAAGTGAGGCGGCGCTGACAGTGGAGTCGCAATAGCGATCCTTCGACTGCGTGAGTGCTTCGCTTTGCGACGCACTAAGTTCGCTCAAGACGACAGGGCAGATGGGGCCGGCCTGTCATCCAGCCGTCTCAGGTACGAGGAAGTCAAAATCCCCACCCTGTCGCAAAAGAACGCGACAAGGGTGGGGCACCCGCTCGTCGCATCGTGCCTCTTGATGGAACATTGTCTGGAATCCAACGTAGAATTGGGGGGAAGGTGTTTTCTCTTATGAGACTCATACGACCCGCAATCCTGGCGCTGGTAATCGCTGGCGCATTCTTTTACTTCACCACGTGGCGTTCGAATGCGAAGTTCACGGCGTCGAATCCGGTGGGGTGGTTGAGCCATCCTGCGCAGGTGGAGATTACCGAGGCCGCGCCCGGCGAGGCGCTCGACAGCGAAGAGCAGAACAACATCAGCGTCTATCGCAGGAATATTCCGTCGGTGGTGAACGTCACGTCGCGGGCCATGTCGTTCGACTTTTTCTACGGGATGGTGCCGCAGGAGGGGCAGGGGTCGGGCTTTGTGATCGATAAGGATGGGCACATCCTTACGAACTATCACGTGGTGGCCGACGCGCGGCAGGTGGAAGTTACGCTGCACAATCGCAAGAAATATAAGGCGACGGTGGTGGGGACCGATCCGGCGCACGATCTGGCGGTGATTCAGATTAAAGCGCCTGATCTGGTTCCGTCGGTACTCGGCGACTCGCGCAATCTGCAGGTGGGGCAGAAGGTTTACGCCATCGGCAATCCTTTTGGGCTGGCGGGGACGATGACACGCGGAATTGTGAGCTCGATCCGTCCAGTGCGCGAGCCCAATGGCGCGACCATCGATGAGGCAATTCAGACCGATGCCGCCATCAACCCCGGAAATTCGGGCGGCCCGCTGATGAACTGGCATGGCGAAGTGATTGGCATCAACACCATGATTTTGTCGAGCGTGGGGCAGAATTCCGGCGTTGGCTTTGCTATTCCGATCAACACGGCAAAGGCTGTGCTCAACGATTTGATGACGCTGGGCCGAGTGCGCCGGCCTGCGCTGGGTGTGCGGACGATTCCGATCAGCGCCGAGTTGGCCGATGAAATGGGATTGCCGGTCGAATACGGATTGCTGATTGTTCAAGTCATTCCCGGCGGCTCGGCCGACCAGGCCGGCCTGCGCGGCGGCAGCGAGCGCGCCTACCTGGGTAACATCCCGATCATGCTGGGCGGCGATTTGATTGTGGCCATCGACGGTGAAAAGGTCGAAGACGAGCAGGACCTTTCGCAGATGATGAACAATCACCGCGCCGGAGACACGGTGAAAGTCACGATCTACCGCAATAAGAAAAAGCTTGACGTAAACGTGCCGCTGGGCGAAGCCCGGGAACAAGTTTGAGGATCGGCTCTGGAGTGGGGCAGATTTCATGGGATTCTGGGAAGCACATAAGCGACAGAGGATGTAAAGAGCGGTGTAATAGCTATGCCAAAAGGATGGCGCTTGGGGATGCTCGTTCTCCTCTTTGTCTTCTTTCCGATCCTGTTTCACCCATGGTGGCTGTTTCCCGTGACCCTTGCGGCATTTGGCTTCTTAGTCTGGCTGCTGGTTCCAAAAAAAGAAGAGTCAAGGCAGCAAGGTGATGTCGATTAAGAAACTCTAGCCAGGCGTTCGGGAGTCAGGTAACTTAGCAGTGGCAACGCGGTTTCGCCGTGTGCTTCAGTCGGCCGGAGGGGATACGGCATTCCAGGTCAAACCAATGATGCTGGAGGAAGAGGCCGTTGCCGTCAATCCGGTTGGCGCAGGGAGAAACCGCGGAACAAATAGCGGAATTGCCGAGTATCTCAATGCCATTGATCGAGGGTTGATTGGCGGCGTTCCGCTGCAATCACGCTGGTGCCGCTGCCTAAGAATGGATCGAGAACAATGTCGCGGCGGGATGGGCGAAAAGGCCGAGAATCCGCCCTGTTTGTCTGCCTGAAGGGAATGACTGCGCTCGCGCAGGGTGTGGTCGCTTGCTGAAGTACTTGTTCAGGCTTTCGCGAAGCTGCAGCCGAGCTCGCAATAGCCGCGCTTTCACTGCCGTCTCAGTTACATTCAGCACCTCTACTG
>Ga0307478_10001140_pt1 | contig 24069 bp, 22 predicted proteins | sample atmos_gasesECM4C_2_FD_203713 | JGI IMG/M metagenome (GOLD analysis project Ga0307478, IMG submission 203713) | Hardwood forest soil microbial communities from Morgan-Monroe State Forest, Indiana, United States - atmos_gasesECM4C_05 | ecosystem: Environmental > Terrestrial > Soil > Temperate...
TCTCGCGTGGTGAGACAATTTCGCCGGAGGATCTCGAGGCCAACTACATCCGCCGATCCGACGCCGAGATTTTCGCGAAAAGCTAGCGCAAGGCAAGAGCTAAGAGCCAAGAGCTAAGAGCTAAGAGCTAAGAGCTAAGAGCTAAGAGCTAAGAGCTACTGGCCATGAGCGACCCAAGACCTGACACCTGAGACCCAAGACCCGACGCCTGTGACCTGATGCTCATCCGTCCCGCCACTCCCGCCGACATTCCCGCGATGATGCGACTCGTCAGTCACTCCGCGACCGCGGCGCACTGGTCCAGCGAGCAGTACGAACGCGTCTTCGGCGGCGATTCGCCACGGCGCGAGGCATGGGTGATCGAAGAAAACGTGCTCCAAGGATTCCTGGTGGCGCACGAAGTCGCCTCCGAATGGGAGATCGAAAATATTGCCGTGGCTGGTCCGGCGCGCCGGCGCGGGCTTGGGACTCGCCTGCTGGGAGAATTCCTGAGACGCGCCCAGTCCGATGGGGCTACCGCGATTTTCCTCGAGGTGCGCGAATCCAATCACGCCGCGCGCTCGCTCTACGAAAAGTGGGCATTTGCCGAGAGCGGAAGGCGTCCGCGTTACTACACTCAACCGGAAGAAGATGCCATCGTGTACCGCTTGGCGCTCTCCTGAAATGCCACGTATTTGGTGCAACTTACGTCACGTTACCGGGTGACTTCAAGACTCACTGTAGGCATAAAATTGCATTGCTGCCCTTTTGGGGGTGTGGTACTTTTTAATCCTCAACCCGGTTAGGAGGTCTACTGGATGACTCCGAGAGACCAGCTCATAGCCAGCCACGATGAGTTTCGTCGGCTGGCGCTGGAGCACACGCAGTACGCACAACGCCTCGATTCACTCACTGGAAAAAGATATCTCACCGAAGACGAAAAGCTGGAGGAAGTCCGGCTGAAGAAACTGAAACTGCGCCTGAAAGACCAGATGGAATCCATCGAGCGTCATTTCCGGCAGCAGCATCAAGTAGCGTAATCCCTGGCCAACGAGGCACGGCGTAGCCGTCAAGGGTGATGTATTTCTCCGAACCCGGCGCTTGTAAGCGCCTTTTTTTATTGCAGTTAACTTCCCAGCATGCAAATGCGCGCTGAACTATAATTTCCAGAGAGTCCCCTCATGGTGCGCGACGCTTATTACTACGCGGTGCCTCTGGTGTTGGCCGGATTGCTCGTCGGTTGGCTGACGAACCCACTATGGGCGGCGCCTGCCTGGCTGCTGGCGGCGTTTTGCTTTTGGTTTTTTCGCGATCCGGAGCGCGTGGTGCCCGACGCCGCGGGTGCAGTCGTATCTCCTGCGGATGGCGAGGTGACCGATATCTCCGAAGTGCTGGTGAATGGCGTCGAGCGCCGGCGCATCAGTATCTTCCTGAATGTTTTCAACGTGCACGTGAACCGTTCTCCCATCAGCGGCGTCATTCGCGACGCGCGTTATCAGAAAGGCAAGTTCCTCAACGCCATGGCCACGAATTCTGCCGACGAAAACGAGCAGAACATCGTGACCGTCGAGGGCGACGGACACACGGTGATCTTCAAGCAGATTGCCGGGCTGATCGCGCGTCGCATCATCTTCACGAAGAAAATCGGCGACCGCGTAACGCGCGGCGAGCGCGTGGGACTGATCAAGTTCGGCTCGCGGGTGGATGTGGTCGTCGAGCGGGATGTTCAGGTCGCCGTGAAGGTGGGGGATCACGTCAAGGGTGCGTCGAGCATTCTCGCAAATCTACCCCTACAGCGGGAACTGACTGCGGCCGGCGTGCAGAGCACAACCGAAGGAGCGCGGTAATGGACGAACTGGGCGATCAACCGGTGGAATATCCACGGCGCCGCAAAGAAGATCGTCCGCCGCGGCGGCAGCGCAAGGGAATGTACATCGTGCCGTCGCTGTTCACCGCCGGGAACCTGGCGTTGGGGTACTACGCGATCCTGCAGATCATGCACGGCACAGTGGGTGAGCCGTGGCATTTTGATTTCGCCGCGATGGCCATCGGGTTCGCTGTCTTGTTCGATGGGCTCGACGGACGCATCGCGCGCATGACAAAAACCAGCAGCGATTTCGGACGCGAGCTCGACTCCCTGGCCGACGTGATTACCTTTGGCATGGCGCCCGCGCTGCTGGCCTTTCGCTGGGGGTTTCACCTGCTGCCGCCCATACCAAGCCACGACCTGCATACCAAGCTCGGGCAATTTGGCGCGGTTGCTAGCTTTCTGTTCCTGGTGGCGGGCGCAAGCCGGCTGGCCCGGTTCAACATCGCGACGAATCCGCAACCGTCCAACCCCGGGCGACCGGACAAGAAATATTTCGTCGGCATGCCGATTCCCGCCGGGGCCGGCGTGATTGCCGCCGTGGTGCACTTCATGGCAGGCGAGCCGCTGAGTTCGCCCGTGGAGGCGGTCACCTGGCTGCTGCTGGTACTGACGGTGGGCTATCTGATGGTCAGTACGTGGCGCTTTTACAGTTTCAAGGAGATTCATTTCAATACCCGGCAGCCCTTCCGCCTGATGATCGTGCTGGCCGCATTGATTGCAGCCATCCGCTTCTGGCACCGCCCGCTCCTCTTTGCCATTGCCCTCCTCTACATGTTCTCGGGAGTATGGTGGCGTTTGCAGTGGCTCTTCCGGCGCAGGCCCTCACCTCCGGCGCCGCCTGTATACAAGGAGGCGTCCCACACCGCATGAGTTCTCCGATCAAACCCGCGACCGTGCCCACTACCGACACCATGCGCGCCAAGCCCTATCGCGTGGCCATCGTGGGCGCCGCCTCGCTGCGGGGAAAAGAAGTTGCCGAAGTTCTGAACGACCGCAACTTCCCAGCCGTCGATATCAAGCTGCTCGACGACGACGAGTCGTTGGGGCAACTCGAAACCATGGGCGATGAGGTCACGTTCATCCAGCGCGTGCGCAACGAGCAGTTCGACCACCTCGACTTCACCTTCTTCGCTTCGGACCAGGCCTCGACGCGCAAGAGTTGGAAAACCGCGCGCGACGCGGGCAGCGCGATTGTCGACCTCTCGTATGCGCTCGAAGAAGAGCCGAACGCGGCGATCCGTTCGCCCTGGGCCGAACGGCAACTCGGGCAGACGCCGGCACTGGAATTACAGCCCGGACCGTGCGTGGTGGCGCATCCCGCGGCGGTTGCACTGGCACTACTCGTTCTGCGGGCGCAGAAGGCCGGCAAGGTTAGACACGCGGTCGCGACTGTGCTTGAGCCGGCTTCTGAACACGGGCAGAAGGGCATGGACGAACTGCACGAGCAGACCGTCAATCTGCTCTCGTTCCAGGAACTGCCGAAGAACGTTTTCGACACGCAGGTGGCTTTCAATCTGACCGAGAACTACGGTCCGAACGCCTCCCCGACCCTGCAATCCGTCAAGCAGCGGATCGTGAAACACTATCAGCGCATCGCCGGTGCCGGCGCGCCGCAGCCCGCGATCCAGTTGATTCAGGCGCCGATCTTCCATGGCCACGCCTTTTCGCTCTACCTCGATATGGAGCAACCGGTGGCGCTGGGCGATCTTTCCCAGGTGCTGGCGGGCGAGCATGTGACCATCGCGCGCCAGTTGGACGACTCGCCCAGCAATGTCAACGCAGCCGGGCAGGGCGACATCCTGGTTTCGCTTGGGCGCGACGAGAATTCTCCGCACGGTGTATGGATCTGGGCCGCCGCCGACAATCTGCGGATTGCGGCAGTCACCGCCGTCGAGTGTGCCGAAACCATGACCCCAACTCGTCCCCGAGGCCAGATTCAGTGAGCCGCGGGCGCTTGCGGTCCCCTGGCGCGATCAGCACATTGCTTTTCCTGTTGGCCGCCGCGGGCTGCGGCTATCACACGGCGGGTCACGTCGTCACCTTGCCGGAGAATGTGAAGACGCTGGCCATTCCAGGGTTCCTGAATCAGTCTCAGACCTACCGCATCGAACAGACGCTTACTTCCGCCGTGGTGCACGAGTTCACTACCCGCACGCACTACCAGATTCTGCATGACACCGGCGATGCCGCCGATGCCACCCTGCATGGAACGGTGTTAACGACCACAGCAACTCCGCTGACCTACGATTCCAAAAGCGGGCGGGCAGAAAGTATTCTGGTAGTCGTGAGCATGCGGGTTTCGCTGGTCGACCGGCAGGGAAAAGTTCTCTTTCAGAATCCCTCGTATGTATTCCGCGAACAGTACCAGGTATCGCAGGACGTCAGCAGCTTTTTCGAGGAAGACTCCCCCGCCATTGGGCGGCTCTCGCGCGATTTCGCGCAAACCCTAGTGAGCAGCGTCCTGGAGGGCTTTTGATGAAAGCCTTTGCCCAGGCGGAACGCTTCGTTTCCGAGGTCTCGGGGAAGAAGCTGCGGCCGGCTTACGTCTTTGTGGGTGATGAAGGTTTCTTCCGCAAGCAATTCCGGGAAGCCATTCTCGAGCGTCTCGTACCCAGCAATCTGCGTGACTTCAGCCTTTTCGATTTCGATCTCGCCGACACCGACCTCACCGAAATTCTCGATCGCGCGCGCACGCCCTCGCTGATGGCCCCGTTCCAGGTGTTTTTCGTGCGCGGTGTGAAGACGCTTTTCGGGAGGGGATCGAATGACGACAAACTGGCCGCGATCGAGGACTACTGCAAGAATCCAAATCCCGATGCGCTGCTGATCTTTGTCGCCGACCATATCAGCATTCCGGCGGATGCCCGGCGCATGGACATGACCGACAAGGAGCGCTACGAGCGAATCCGCGAAAAGATGGGCTCGTTTTGCGGCATCGTCGAACTGGCGCGCGTCGAGGAGAGCGAAGCAGTCCGCTGGGTGAACGAATATTGCGCCAGCCAAGACGTAAAGATCGAAACCGACGGAGCCCGCGAACTGGTCGACGCGCTGGGCGGCGACATGATGATGATCTCCAACGAACTGGAGAAACTGATTCTCTATGTCGGCGAGAAGAAGCGCATCACGCTGGGAGACGTCGAGACTTTGGTACTCGCGGCCAAGCAGCGGTCGCTGTACGAGTTGACCGATGCCATTTCCTCGAAAGACCGGGTGCGCGCTCTGGAAGTGCTGGACGCGATTCTGTCGACGGGCGACGGCGAGGAGGCCGCCATCGGGCATCTCTACATGTTGGCCAAAACCTTCCGGCAGATGTTGGTGATCCTTGAGCGCAACGTGCGCGATCAGCGAACGCTGTGGGCCGCGCTATGGCAGGGATTCCGGGTACCGCCGTTTGCGGCCGAAGACATTATCCGCCAGGCACGCCGCTACGAATCGAAACGTGAGCTGACCAGGGCGATCCGGCTGGTGGCGAAGGCCGACCTCGCGTTGCGTTCGAATCCGCCAAGCAAACGCCTGGTGCTCGAGAAACTGGTGCTCGACCTGACGGCGGAGCCGCGGCCCGATTCCCCCTGGTCGCAGGATGAATTGTCGATTTAGTTATTGTTTGTGTAGGGACAGCCGCCCCCGGCTGTCCAGCGGAGCGAAGCTCCGCAGGTGAGGAAGACGGAACCTCCATTCGAATGAAGTTCAATGAACGTCCCAGCCTACCTCGCTCGCATTTCCTACAACGGTTCTCTTGAACCCACGGCAGAAACCCTGTCCCGCCTGCATCTTGCCCACCTCTACACCGTGCCCTTCGAGAACCTCGACATCCACCTCGGCCGCAGGATCACGTGTGAGGAAGAACGCTTCTTCCACAAGATCGTCGACTTGCGCCGCGGTGGATTCTGCTATGAACTGAACGGCGCGTTCGCCTCCCTCCTGCGTGAACTGGGTTTTCGCGTAACGCTGCTTTCGGCGCGGGTGGCACGCGAGGACGGCAGCGCCTCGCCGGATTTCGACCACCTGGCGTTGCGCGTCGATCTCGACGAGCCCTGGCTCGCTGACGTGGGGTTCGGCGATTCTTTTCTCGAGCCGCTGCGTCTAACACCAGAGGTCGAGCAGGAACAAAAACGGGCCCGCTTTCGTATCGCGGCGGTAGGGGACGTGATGATCGTGCAGCGCCAGCTTCCACAAGACAATTGGAAATCGCAATATCGGTTCACCCTGCGTCCGCATCGGCTGGAAGACTTCGAACCGCGGTGCCAGTTTCAGCAGACTTCACCAGACTCGCATTTCACCCGCCAGCGTCTCTGCACCCTGCCAACCGCCGAAGGCCGCGTCACGCTTTCCGATCTCCGGCTCATTCGGACCACCGCCCAAGGGCGTGAAGAGCGCGAGCTACAGAACGAAGACGAATGGCGCGCGGCGCTGCTCGAACATTTCGGAGTCCGCCTTTGAAGTTGCGAGCCCTCAGAAACAACGTAGCCTGCGGTTTCTGGTTCGCCACAGTCAGCCTCTCTCTAGCGACTACCTCATCCGCCCAGACCTCATCCGGCCGCTTTGACCGGCAGGTGCAGGCTTATGCGCGCAACGGCGATTTCAGCGGGTCGGCGCTGGTGGCGAAGGACGGCCACGTTCTGTTTCAGAAGTCGTACGGGATGGCCAACTACGAGTGGAGTATCCCGAATTCAGACCAGACCAAATTTCACATCGCTTCCATCAGCAAGACCTTCACCTCCGCCGCCATCCTGCGGTTGGAGCAGCAAGGGAAATTGAAGCTCAGCGATCCGCTGAGCAAGTACGTCCCCGATTTTCTGAACGGCGATCGTATCACCATCGAGCAAATGCTGTCGCACACCTCGGGTCTCCCCGATTTCTATTCTCTTTCGGAATACTCCAGCAAAAAGTATCAGCGGGTCTCACTGGCAGACCTGATCGCGTGGGTGAAGACCAAGCCGCTGGATTTCCTGCCGGGCAGCAAGAGCAGCTACAGCAATACGGGATATGCGTTTCTGGCGTACATCATCGAACAGGCGTCAGGCAAACCCTACGAAGAGTTTGTGCACGACGAGCTGCTGAAGCCGGCAGGCATGAAGGGAACGGGCGCCTATCGCGACGAGGCGGTGATCCCCGACCGCGCCAGCGGCTACCAACCCGCCCTTGAGGATCACGGATTGCGCAACGCACCCGTCTACGACAAAACGATCCTAACCGGCTCGGGATCGTTGTACTCCACCACGAGCGATTTGTATGCGTGGTGCCGCTGGTTGCAGCCGAACTCCGCACTGGATTCTTCCACGCCGGGCAAGACTTTCGGCTGGAACGCACATGAGACCAAGAGCCACCACAAGTATCTCGAGCAGAGCGGACGGGCCCCCGGTTTCAGCTCACATGTTTCCGTGTTTCCCGCAGACAGACTGATCGTGATCGTGCTGGGAAACCTCGAAGACGCGGCGGTCAACGTACTGGCCGATGATCTGGCCGCGATCGCCCTGGGAGAAAGCCCGCCACCCCCGGCACCGAGGACCAGCGTGCACGCTCCGGTTGCGCGCTCCGAGGAGTTTGCCGGGACCTACGAAGTCGATCCGAAGCTCCTGCTCGATGTGCGTGCGGAAGGCGGGGCGCTGTACCTGCGCGGCACGGGCGGCGACTATCTTCCCCTCGAGCCCACCGGCAAGGATTCCTTCTTTTATCGCCAGCTGTACGTGAAGGTCGGGTTCCGTCGCGACAAGAGCGGGAAGGTCGAGGCGTTGCTGTGGAATGGCGACCATCCCTGCAAGAAGTTGAATTAGTCGCCAGTCGCTCGTCGCCAGTCGCAAAACAACGAAAGTAACTGCTCCACCTTTTTCACCACAGAGACACCGAGAAGGCTTTTTCTTCTCGATTTCTCTGTGTTTCTCTGTGACCTCTGTGGTGAAAAGGTTCGAAAGGCTGCCGTCTACCAGCGATTGAAGATGGGCGACTGACGACTGGCGATTGAAGACAAGCGAACTGACGACTAGCAACTGCCTATACCGCTTTCACCACAGAGACAGCGAGGCACAGAGAAGGCTTTTCTTCTCGATTTCTCCGTGTCCTCTGTGGTGAAAAAAGGTTCGACCGGCGAGCGGACGACCAGCGACTGACGACTAGCGACTAGACCCTACTTCGCGCCGAGAGCGCGCACGCGCACCGACAGACGGGACTTGTAGCGGGCCGCGGTATTCTTGTGGATCACGCCCTTCTGAATTGCCTTGTCGAGCGCCGAGACGGTCTGGCGATACGTCTTGTCGGCGGTCGCTTTGTCGCCCTTGGCCAGGGCTTCGCGCAGTTCCCGCAGCGACGTGCGCAGGCGCGAGGTATTGGTGCGGTTGCTGGCGGTGCGCTTCACCGTCTGACGGGCGCGCTTTAGCGCCGATAAATGATTAGCCATGCGTGTGCGTTACCTTCGTTTCTTCTAGAGGGATGTTCCGGCAGGTACCGAATACGCTATTGTACGAGAGCAAGTCCTGACTGGTCAAACGGATATGGACAAAGTCCTGGATCGGCTGAAGGTCCTGATCGACTCCTCCACGCCCATCGTCGTGATGGAGACGGTCGAGGAATCGCGCGCCGTGCGTCTGGTGCGCTTTGCCTGCTCGGCCCTCAACCTGGCGGCCTTCGAGTGGACAATCGCTACCGGACTCGCCCGATCGGGTGGGAATCCGGCTGCGCCAACCATCGAGAACGGCGCGTTTCCCCCCGGCGGCTATCGTGCCGGCGAAGTCAACGACTTCGCCGAAAACGCCAAGGCCCTCTACGACAGCCGCGATCCAGCGAAGATGCTGGCCAACCTCGAGGGCATTTCGATCGAAGCCGCGTTCATCCTGAAAGACCTGCACCGCCACATGGACGATCCGGTGGTCGTGCGGCGCCTGCGCGATGTGGGGCAGAAGTTCGCGACCAACCGGCGCACGGTGATTCTGACGGCGCCGAAGATTTCGATTCCTCCCGAGCTGGCGAGCCTGGTGGAGTTTCTCGAACTGCCCCTGCCCGACCGGCAGCGTTTGCGCCAGATCATCGACGAGGTGCTGGTGAGGATCTCGAAGACGCATACCCTGCAGCGAAGGCTCGAGCCGGCCGGAATCGATGCCATGGCCGATAATCTGCGCGGCCTGACCGAAGAAGAGTCGGAACGCGCGATTTCTCAAGCGCTGGTGACCCGGTACGCGCTGTGTCCGGAGACGGTCACCGATGTCCTCGAGGCGAAGAAAGCGCTGCTTCGGCGATCGGAAATGCTCGAGTTCGTGGAAGTCTCCGACACGCTAGCGACCATCGGAGGCCTCGACAATCTAAAGCATTTTCTCGCCCAGCGCCGTGGTTCCTGGGAAGAACCGGCGCGCGCCTTCGGGCTCGATCCCCCGCGCGGAGTGATCATCCTCGGCGTCCAGGGATGCGGCAAAAGTATGTGTGCGCGGGCGATTGCCGGTGAATGGAAATTACCTCTGGTGAAGTTCGATACTGCCGCCGTCTACGACAAGTACATCGGCGAGACCGAGAAGCGCATCCAAAAAGTCTTTCAGGTCGCCGAGGGGCTCGCCCCGTGCGTGTTGTGGATCGATGAATTAGAGAAAGTGTTCGCGGGCAGCGGCCCCGATTCGGCCTCGGCCGATGCCGGAGTTTCTTCACGCCTGCTGGCGTCGTTTTTGTCCTGGATGCAGGACCGCAAAGCCCCGGTATTCGTGGCGGCCACTTGTAACAACGTCAGCGCCCTGCCGCCGGAACTGATCCGCAAAGGACGTTTCGACGAGCTTTTCTTCGTGGACCTGCCGAACCAGGCGGAGCGCCGCCAGATTCTTGCCATTCAGCTGACCAGGCGAAAACGCAATCCGGCAGAGTTTGATCTCGATCGCATCGCGGCGGCGGCGCGCGGATACTCGGGTGCCGAAATCGAGTCGGTGATACAGACCGCGCTCTATTCCGCCTACTCGCAGAAGCAGCAGTTGGCGAACGCGCATCTGCTCGATGCGATTCGCGCTACCGTGCCGCTTTCGACCACGCGCGCTGAGGAAATCGAGGCCTTGCGGGAGTGGGCCGCAAAACGAGCGGTACCGGCGTCGGTTGCCGAGGTCCGTGCCGAAGGTGCGTGATTTTCCAATTGGGGGAAAAGAAAACACAACGGAATTTGCGTGTTTCCCCCGAGCATGAGAGTTTTCTTGAACAAAACGAGGCACCTACACAACATGCTGGACGTGGCCTTTTGAGTGCGATTTCGGGCCGGACTTTGGCTTTGCCTGCCCTATAATGGAGCCAGAGTTTTTCCCCCGCCACGTGGGTTCATGGACAACGCCCTGGAACTTTTGAGTTCGGAAAAGCCTATTCTTCGCAGGGCTGTGCCTCGCCTGAAGCTGTTGTTGGAGTGGGAGCCAGCTCATAAAGTCTTTCTCAGCAATCTGGCGGATGCAGTCTCGTTGCAACCGCCACCTCCTCTGGCGATCACTTCACCGCCCGCCGAATTCTGGCACGACGTTTTCGTTCCCACCCAACTCCCATGGAAGTCCTTTCAGGAATCCATGTTGTGGCACCTGGTGGTGTTCCTGGCCGCCTGGGGACTTTCGCAGGGGTGGGCAAGCCGCCCAAAGCCGCATACCTCGCAATCGTTCCGGACCTCGGGTTCCATTTACTACACGCCCTCGAAAGTCTTTCCGGCAGTGCACAGCAGTCCTCCGAGGACTCGACCGAATCATTCGAGCCATGCGCAGGCCGCCGCTCATTCCCCCAAGCCGATGCAGGTGGCGGCGGAGCATCGCAGTGCGCCAAAGTTGGAGGTGCCTCCAGATCTGAAGGCCGCGCTCGGCGCGAACGCACCAAATCTCGCGTCGACCCCTGCCATGCCAGCCGTTCCGCTTTCGGCGACCTCGCCAACCCGACAAGCTCCCGGGGGAATGGCAGGCGTGGTTGCGCCACCTCCCGGTGTCGGCGGACACGCCGGCCGTTTGAGCGGACTTCCGCAGAGTGCCGTGGTTGCGCCGCCCGCCGATGTCGCGGGCCTGAATGGTGGTCGAGCTCTCAGGGGTCCGGGAGGAGCCGTGGTGGCCCCGCCCCCGACCGTGCAGGGATCGGGTCGCGGACCCGGGACTCTGGGCGGAGGAAATTCGCGCGTGGTTGCGCCGCCACCGCAGTTGGCAGGCCAGGGAGTTCGATCGGGACCAGGAATGGGATCGACAATGCTGGCGGCAAACGGCAACGTTGTGCCGCCTCCGCCTTCGGTTGAGCACTCCGGCCGGCCGGGCGCGGTTTCGGGTCCGGGCACAGCCGTGGTGCCGCCACCTCCTTCCATTCAAGGCTCAGGCGGAATCGGCGGAGTAGGGCGTTCGAATTCCGCGGCAGGCATGGGCTCGGCGGTAGTTCCTCCACCTCCTGCGGTGCAAGGCGGGGGCGGCGTGCTGGGTACGCTGGCTTCCTGGTTTTCCGGCGGCACACCGAAGGTCGTTCCTCCGCCTCCCGGAATGCAGGGACCGGGTGTGAACGGCGAAGGCGGTGGCGCCAATGGTGGCCGCTCCCTTGGATCTCTTGGCGGAGGTGGAAACGGCGTGGTGCCCCCGCCGCCTTCCGTGCAAGGTGGAGGCACGGGGATTGGGCGCATTTCCTCGCTGGGATCAGGAGGCACAGCGGTCGTTCCACCGCCTCCCTCGATGCAAGGTCCGGGTGGCACCGGAGCTCGCAATGGCGCGGGAAGTACGCTAGCCGGTAGCGGACAAGTTGTTCCTCCTCCGCCATCGTTGTCGGGAACTGGCTCCGGACCGGGAACGGGAGGCGGCAACGGTGGCCGCGGCCATTCGCTTTCCGCAGGAGGCACGCAGGTCGTACCGCCTCCGCCATCGGTGGGTGGAGATGGCGATGGTTCGGGGATGGGCCGAAGCGCGCATTCTTCTCTGGGTGGACCAGGTCAAGTGGTTCCTCCGCCCCCTGGTCTTTCCGGCGCCGGCGGTGGGAATCGCGCCGGAACATTGATGGCAGGCGGCAACGGAGTGGTCGCGCCGCCACCGTCGGTCGAGGGAATCGGCAACGGAGGGAACGGGAATGGCGGTGGAGTGCCTGGAGGAGATTTGCGCGCAGCACCGCCCGGAAATGGCGGAGGTTCCGTATCGACCGGTCCCCTCCAGCAGATGGATCCGCTGGATTCACCGCAGGAGCAGGCGAAGCCCGTCCCGGATACTCCCACGGAGGATTTGCCCTTGCGGCTGGTCGGGGTCGCCGTGGCCTCATCGAAGACATCGTTCTTCTCAAACTACGAGGTCTTTGTCGCGGAGCGCCGCGTAGGGCAGGGGCAGATGGAACTGATCAAACTTGTATACACATTCTTGCCCTATCAAAAAAGGCTCTCGGAATACGATCTGAATACGACCAAGGTGTACAAGCTGCGTGCTGTCCGCGATCCGGGCTGTGATGAAACCTTGATGTCGATGACCTGGCCGGAAGGCGAGCAGCCCGACCCCGATACTCAGGATGCCGTGAGCACCCTGGCATCGAATGCCAGCAACAAGAACAGCAAGCTGCCCTGCTTCCGCACCACCGCTGACGACTTTGTCAAGGCGATCACGAAGGGTCCGTAGATTCTCCCCGCTATGACGTTCCATGTGCTATGCACAGCCACTCCCATTGACTCCCGTTAACACCCGCGCTAGGCTTAGTCCAATGGTTGTTGCTTGCACCCCGGGAGCGAGCATTTCGGCTGGTTTCACCTCCTCAGAAGACAATCGTTTGCTCAAGCGGGAAACGTTCCGGCCACTTGGATTCGGGATAACACTATTGGTGTCAGCGACTTGCTATAGATGAGCAGGTCTGCGAGAAACCGGTGCTGGCGCCGGCCAAATTCGCCAGCTTCTTACGGGCCCCCAGAGAGGAAAACATCGGCTCCTGAATGAAGAAGAGCATTGAAGTAAGCTCGAATATCGAGACCCTATTCGGCACGCGCGACGAGAACCTGCACCTGCTGGAAGACGGACTGAACATCACCATCGACCTGCGCTCGAACGGAGTCGAGGTCGAAGGCGCGCCGCGCGACGTGGCCCGCGCCGAGCAGGTCTTTGCCGACTACGAACATCTGCAGCGCTCCGGCTTCACCTTCAATAACGGCGATCTCAACAGCATGCTGCGCGTGGTGACCACCGATCCGAAGGTCACGCTGCGCGGACTGGCCGAAGCGGGCCGCCAGCGCTCGTTTGGACGCCGCACCGTGCAGCCGAAAAGCTCCAACCAGCGCCGCTATCTCGAGGCCATCGAAAAGCACGACATGGTCTTCGGAGTCGGCCCGGCCGGAACCGGCAAGACCTATCTCGCCGTGGCCATGGCCATCTCGGCGCTGCTGGCGAAGCGGGTGAATCGCATCATCCTCGCCCGCCCCGCGGTCGAAGCCGGCGAGCGGTTGGGATTTCTGCCGGGTACCCTGCAGGACAAGATCGATCCCTACCTCCGGCCGCTGTACGACGCGCTCTACGACATGCTCGATCCCGAAAAAGTCGACCGCTACCTCGAGAAGAACGTCATCGAGATTGCGCCCATCGCCTTCATGCGCGGTCGTACCTTGAACGATTCCTTCGTCATCATGGACGAGGCGCAAAACACCACCTCGGAACAGATGAAAATGTTCGTCACGCGCCTGGGATTCAACTCAAAGGCGGTGATCACCGGCGACATCACGCAAATCGACCTGCCCAACGCGCGGCGCAGTGGACTCGTCGAAGCCATCGACATCCTGAAGCCGGTCGAAGGCCTGGCATTTGTGTACTTCGACGAATCCGATGTGGTGCGGCATCACCTCGTGCAACGCATCATCCGCGCCTACGACGACCACAAAACAAGAATCGCCGAGCAGCAGATGCTGTTGTCGCTGGAAGCAAAGGCGGCTGAGCAGAAGCCACTCGAGACCCGGACGCTGGATCTCGCAGAACGAAGGCATGCAGGCACGGACGATGCCGACGATGATTCGGGAAGCACATCGTTTCTGGCTCGTGGCGAGCAATAGAGATTCCGTTCAAAGGAGGGTGCAACTCGGCCCTCCTGTTTTCTTTTTGTCGTGCTTTCCGTTTTCTGCGGGAAGAAAGACGGCGCCTTTCGCTCGGATTGTTTCCGTGAGCCGAATGGTCATTTTGCAAAAGCGGGTTACAGGGTTGCAGGAAGACGCGCTCGACCGTTTTGTGACGCGTGCCAAGCGCGCCGTTCGCTTGCGAGGAAGTGTCACCGTGCTGGTCACGAGCAGCCGTGAATTACGCCGCCTCAACCAACGTTTCCGCGGCAAGGACAATCCGACGGACGTGCTATCGTTTCCCGCGCCTCCCATATCGGTGGGCCGGTTCGCCGGGGATGTTGCCATTTCGGCGGAAATCGCCAGGGAAAACGCCCGCCGCTTGGGGCATTCCGCGGCCGACGAAATCAAGGTGCTCACCCTCCACGGCGTGCTTCACCTGGCCGGATACGATCACGAGCAGGATGCCGGGGAGATGGCCCGCAAGGAAGGACGATTGCGCAAGCAACTGGGATTACCAACCGCGCTGATTGAGCGCAACGACAGCCAGCGCGCGAGCGTTGGCAAACTCTCAGTGCGAGCAAAAGGCAAAGCGCGACGACCTGCCCGGGGGCCAGTCCGATGAACTACGCCGTCGGTGTCGGCCTGCTGTTGCTGGTTGGACTCTTAACCCTGGTCTCCTACGTCGATCGCCTCTACACCGAGATCGGCAAGTTCCTCTCCCGTGAATTTCAGGACAATATCGACGCATTTGAGCAGAAGGTCGAGCCCAAGATGCGGGTGAGCCGCACCCGGGCCTCGCTTTCGATGGCGGTTCTGGTCCCCCTAATCATGGCCGCGATCGCGCTCACTGTGGGATTCACCGTCTTCAGCGACCAGGCCTGGAGTGTGCAGGAGATTCTGCAGGCGACCCTCAGCCTGATCCTCATCGTCATCGTGTTCAACCGGTTCCTTCCGTTCGTATTCTTCTCGCGTACCACCGGGCAATGGCTGGAGCGTTGGGTGCCGCTCTTGCGCGTGCTGATTTATGCCGTCTTGCCGGTCACGCTAGTTCTGGGTTTTCTTCAATCCGTCGCCTCCCTGACCAAGCGCCCGTCGGAAGAGGCTCCGGAAAGCCCCGCCGAGGCGGTGGATGCGCTCATCGAGGCAGGCCAGGAAGAAGGCATCATTCAGGCGAGCGATCGCGATCTGATCCAGTCGGTCGTGGAATTCAGCGGCAAGACGGTTCGCGAAGCCATGAAGCCGCGGCCTGAAATGGTCGCGGTGCCCGTGCAGACGACGGTGGAACAGTTTGTTGAACTGCTCCGCACCAGGCCGTTCTCCCGCGTACCGGTCTATCGCGATTCCATTCACAACATCGTCGGCGTGGTCTACGCGCAGGACGTGATGCAGGTGCCCGATTCGGAGGCGCGCTCCCGGACCGTCGAATCCCTCATGCGCAAGGATGTCACGTTTGTGCCCGAGAGCAAACTGGGCAGCGACCTGCTGCGCGAGATGCGCAAGGACAATGTGCGCATGGCAATCGTGGTCGACGAATATGGCGGAGTCGCGGGCCTGGTGACTATCGAGGACCTGGTCGAAGAAATCGTCGGCGAAATCCGCGATGAGCATGAGAAATCACAGGTCGTGAAGGAAAGCGATCATTCCTACGTGGTCCCCGGCAACATGGACGTCGATCATCTCGACGAATTGTTTGGCGTTCGCATGGATGGCAAGGAAGCCACCACCATCGCCGGCCTGGTGACCGAACTGGCCGGGCGCATCCCGCAAAAGGGAGAAGTCATCGAAGGCGATGGCCTGCGGTTTGAGGTATTGGACTCAACCGATCGGCGCGTGGAGCGTGTCCGCATCGCGGCCATCGAGCCGCGCCAGATGAAGCTGATATAGTGTCTGCGGTTCTGCGCTTCGTAGGGATTCTCTGAAGTCATGTCCTGAATCCCGAACCTCCTCCGTGCTACCCTGTGCCCTCTGTGGTTTATGCATTTTTCGTTAAACGTAGATCAAATCCATGCCCTTCCACTCCGGCTTTGTTTGTATCTTAGGTCGTCCGAACGCAGGCAAATCGACGCTGCTGAATGCGCTCGTCGGCGAGCGCCTGGCCATCATCAGTCCAAAGCCCCAAACCACGCGCAACCGCATTCAGGGAATCCTCCATATTCCGAAGGCAGGAAAGCGCCCAGGTGCGCAGGTAATCCTCATCGACACGCCCGGTGTGCATAGACCCGACAGTTCGCTTGGCCGAAAGATGATGGGCGAGGTGCGCGAAGCCGTGGAAGGCTGTGATCTGATCTTGCTCATGATCGACGTCACCCGGCGGCTCAGCAACGAAGATCAGTTCGCGCTGAGGATGGCCCAGCAGGCCGGAACGCCGGTGTTTCTATTGCTCAACAAGATCGACCTGCTGAAAGACAAGAAACAGCTGCTGCCGATCATCGAGGAGTATCAGCGGCTGCATGAGTTTCGGGAAATCATTCCCTTGTCTGCGCTGAAGAAAGACGGCCTTGACCTCTTGCTCGACAAAGTGGTGGCGTTCCTCCCTGCCGGCCCCGCGTATTTTCCGGAAAGCCAAATCACCGATCAGCCAGTACGATTCATGGCCGCGGAAATCGTTCGCGAGCAGGTTCTGCTGGCAACGAAAGAGGAGGTCCCCCATTCGACGACGGTGGTGGTCGAACGCTTCGAGGAAGAGCCTCGACTTACCCGGATCGCGGCGACTATTTACTGTGAACGCGAAGGGCAGAAGGCCATCTTAGTCGGCAAGGGTGGCCAGATGCTGAAGAAGATTGGTACGGCGGCCCGCATCAAAATCGAAAAAATGGTGGGGACGAAAGTGTTTCTGGAATTGTTCGTGAAGGTGCAACCCGGTTGGCGAGACTCGCGCGCCTTCGTCGAAGAACTGGATTGGAGGCGGCAACTCGCAGACCTCGCCAATCCGGCCGTGCGCAAGCGCTAAGCCAGACGGCGATTGTGGGAACCGGAATCTCCCGATAAAATCGAGAAACAGGCGTAGGTCTGAATCTTGGGGTCAGGAAGTGATATGGGTGAGGAACCCGCAAAGACTTGTAACTTCGATCCAGAGAAGTTAGTCCTGAAGTTAAAAGTGACTCTGGCTGCTGACAAGAATGCCATCGACCCGGTGGTTCAAGGCATCATGGAAGTTGTCCGCAATACGCATTGCGCCGATGGCAAGGAAGATGCCATCGAACTGGCGCTCAGCGAGGCGTTGGCCAACGCGGTCATTCACGGCGCCAAGGGCGATGCCAAAAAAGTGGTCGAGTGTGACGTCGCCTGCGACGAGACGCGCGGCATGCTGATTGTCGTGCGGGACCCTGGCCCAGGCTTCAATCCTGCAACCATCCCGAGCCCAGTCATGGGCGAGAATATCTACTCCAACCACGGCCGCGGTATTTTTCTGATCAACCAGCTGATGGACGCGGTGGAATTCCGTAATAACGGCAAAGAGATTCACATGCTCAAGAAGTAACCGCAGCGCCAGTGTCCCGCCGGCAGTCGCGAGGACATCCTGTCCTCGCCGTCTCGACCCACTCCAACAGCCGTTAAGCTCCGCCCAACCCCCTGCACGACGATTACTCTTTAGCCGCAATCCCCAGCGCTTTCATCTTGCGGTACAGGTGACTTCGCTCCAGGCCGAGCATCTCAGCCGTACGGCTGACGTTCCCGTGATTTTCGTCGAGCTTCTTCAGGATGTAGTCCCGCTCATAGGCGTCGCGCGCCTGATGCAGGGTTGAGAATTCAGACCCGGCCGCGCGCCGGCTTCCGTCGCGATAAATCAGGGGCGGCAGGTGCTTGCGTTCGAAGCGCGTTGTAGTCGGATTCATGATTACGATGCGCTCGATCACGTTCCGTAGCTCACGCACATTGCCCGGCCACGAATACCGGGTCAGCATTTCGATCGCGTCATCCGTCATTTCGCGCGATCGCCTGCCATAAGCCACGGCGAATTCCTTCAGGAAGTGGCGTGCGAGCAAGGGAACGTCTTCTTTGCGTTCCCGCAAGGGCGGCACAAAGAAGGGAATCACGTTGAGCCGGTAAAACAGATCTTCGCGAAAGTTGCCCTTGGATATCTCTTCTTCGAGATCCTTGTTCGTGGAAGCGATGACCCGCACATCCACCGTAATCGCGTCGGAGCTCCCCACCGGCGTGAAGCGCTGTTCGTCGAGCGTGCGCAGCACCTTTGATTGCGTCTTCAGGCTCATGTCGCCGACTTCGTCCAGAAACAGCGTGCCTCCTGTCGCTTTTTGAAACTTTCCTTCCTTATCGTCCGAGGCGCCCGGGAACGATCCCCGGCGATGTCCGAAAAGTTCGCTCTCAATCAGGTCTTCGGGAATCGCCGCGCAGTTGACCTCGACGAACATTTCATCCTTGCGCAGACTCTGGGCATGAATGGCGTGCGCCACCAGTTCCTTTCCCGTGCCGGATTCGCCATAAATCAGCACCCGTCCATTGGTGGGTGCCATGATGCCAATCTGCTGGCGGAGCGCCTTCATCGGGACGCTGTCGCCGGCGATCACGCTCCGGGACTGAAGCTGCTTCTTGAGGTCGCGATTCTCGCGGCGCAGTTTCTTGGAGTCGATGGCATGCCGCACCAGATTCAGGGTACGGTCGATGGACAGCGGTTTCTCCAGGAAGTCGTACGCGCCCAGCTTGGTCGCGCGCACGGCGGTTTCAATCGTCCCATGCCCGGAGATCATGATGACTTCGGGCGGATTGTCGAGCTCGCGGATTTTTTGCAGCGTGTCGAGGCCATCCATCCCGGGCAGCCATACATCGAGCAGAACCACGTCGAAGGCATTTTGTTCGAGCAGTCGCAGGCAGGCTTCTCCGCTATCGGTTTCGTCGGTGCGGAACCCTTCGTCGTCGAGCACTCCCTTCAGGGAGTCCCGGATGCCAGACTCGTCGTCCACGATCAGAATGCTAGACATGTTGAACCGGAGCAGGAGCGGTCGCGGATTGGGTGGCGAGCGGCAACTCTACGATGAAGCGCGTGCCGATGGGTTGGTTTTCTTCCAACCGAATGGAACCGTGGTGGTCTTCAATGATTCGGCTCACGATCGCGAGGCCGAGGCCCGTGCCTCGCTTTTTGGTCGAGAAATACGGCAGAAAAAGCTTCTCTTTCAAGTCCTGCGTAACGCCATGGCCGGTGTCGGAAATCACGATTTCGACGGCGTCGCAGCTGGTCACGAGGCTCGTGCTTACGCGGATTTCCCGCAGCAGCGATCCTTCCATGGCCTCGGCCGCGTTGTCGACAAGATTTGCCAGGGCGCGTTTGACTGCATCGCCGTCGGCCATGACTTTGGGCAAGTCGGGAGCCAGTTCCGTGTGCAGCGTGATTCCGCTTAGCCGGCCCTCGAACATGTCGAGCACGCTTTGCACGATCAGGTTGATATTGGCGGGCCCGGGATGTGACGCAGGAAAGCGCGCCAGCGTCGAGAATTCGTCCACCAGGGTGCGCACGGTTTCGACCGAAGCGGCGATGGTTTCCGAGCAATGGCGAATGATCTCCATCGAGGCCGCGTCCGGTCGCGTGCCGCGGTCGAGGTGGCGGCGGATGCGATCGGCTGAGAGCGCGATCGGCGTCAGCGGATTCTTGATCTCGTGGGCCACGCGGCGCGCCACCTCACGCCAGGCCGCCTGTTTTTGCGCCTTCAGCAAGTCGGAAAGATCTTCGAAGATCAGAACGTAGCCCAGGCGCTCGCTCTCGTGTCGCAAAGTCGCCACGGTGAGCGCTGCGTTCAGTTTCGTGCGCTGCATGGCAATTTCGGTTTGACTGGTCGTGACCCCGCCCATGCGGTCGGCGCGGCGCAACAGCACGAGCAAATCTTCCGCAACGTCCGGTGGAAAAACGTCCTGCAGCGCGGAATTGATCATCTCGGCATTACGTCCGTCGCTGCCTCCGCTCGGACGGAACATCCTGAGCAGCGCCTGGTTAACGTGAGTAATCTTTAATTGCGCATCGAGCGACAGAACGCCAGTCGGAATACTTTCAAGAATGGTTTCGATATGGCGGCGGCGTTGCTCAAGAGCAGTGTTGGCGATACTCAAATCGCGGCTGGAGGCATCAATCTGGTGGCGGCTGGATTCCAGTTCCTCGGCCATCTGGTTGAAGGAGCGCACCAGATCGCCGATCTCGTCGGCGGCATTGACCTCGACACGGTAATCGAGCCGTCCGCGCGAAATCTCCTGCGTGGCCTCGGCCAGCGCGGCGACGGGCCGCGTGACCAACTTCGACAGGTAAAGAGCGAGCCAGGTGGTCGAGAACAACACCAGCACGGTCAGCAGCAGCAGCAGGAGCATGTACGTGCGCCGCAGTTGGCGCCGTTGCTGGTAGAGCTCAAAGTAGCGCTGCTGGCTGGCCGTGAGTTCCTTCACCGTAGCCGAGAACTTCTCCGGCAACGGCATCGCCACGAGAATCAAGCCGTCGTCTCCAACAGCGGCCGTGCCGAGGATGTACTCCGTCTGCTCCCACATAAGCGGGGACGGAGACGGCCCGGAAAGTTGCTCCGGGGCCGCTTTCGATCGGATCACGTCCCAGGCGGCCGGGGCGTGGAAGCTGGCTTCCGCGTTCCCCTTCAGGAGCGCGAAAGCGAATCCGCCTTGCAGCGTGGTGTCGTGACGCTGAAAAACACTGTCCATGATCGAAAAGTTCTGATTGCCGAATGCTCGCTCGGTATCAGGAGACTTGGCGATTGCGGTCGCTTCGGCGGTGGCATTTTGCTGGGCATACGTAGCCAGCAACGAGGCCATGGCACGGGTATCCTCGCGCACTTCCTCGACCGGCCGCGAGAACCAGCGGTCGATGGTCCGGTTCATCAGGCCGTAAGCAAACCAGAACATTACGATGACTGGAAGAAACGAAAGCAGCAGGCCAGTCACGACCAGCCGCGTGCGGAATTTCGAGCCCAGCACGCCCAGTCGCCGCTCGGCAAACAGCTTCAAGAGGTTGCGTGCCAGGATGAACGTCAGCGCGACGAACAGCAGAAACACCAGGATCGTGAGCGCAGCAAAAAACAGAAGCTGCTGGTTATTGCCCGGATTCAGGAAGGCCGGCTGATCGAAAGAAGATTGCGACAGCAGGATGCCGAAAAGCAGGGCAATCCCCACGGCAAGCGGAACGATGACCCGCTTGCGGTTTCTTTCCACTTCCGGAGCTGGCCTGAGGTTCGACACGTCGCCGAGGGTCTGCCGGCGCGGATTTCCCACGTTTCCGCGCAGTCCTTGGTCATTATAGACGCAGCGGAAACGGCTCTCCGGCTTACTGGGTAGGTGCTGCCGGCGCCCGCGGATCTCTGGCAACCAGCGCGTTTTTCAGGGCTGCGTAGCTCGGCTTGGGAGCGTAGTTGCGGTCGAACAGTAAAGCCGCGCCCTTGGTGTGCTTGGTCTTCGAGCCGATCCACGACCACTTATCGGTGAAGCCCCAGGTCTGAATCGCGTTGCACCCCGGATGAGCCAGGCACGCCGATGCGATCCCCGCATAGATATCGGCTTGGCGGGCGAGGTCGGCAGGGCTGGGGCTTCCGGCGTCGTCGACGGGGAGCGCGACATCCAGTTCAGTGAAGTGCACCTCGACATCGAGCGCCGTGAATCGGGCTATGTTGGCACCGATGCCCGCAATATCAGGATTGAGATCGAAGATGTGCATCTGCAGCCCGACTCCATCGATGGGCACACCGCGGCGTTTGAAGTCCTTCACCATGCCGTAAATCGCGTCGGACTTGGCATTGATGGTTTCCGCGCCACCGTCGTTGTAGAACAGCAGCGCCTCGGGATCTGCCGCATGCGCGAGCCGGAATATCTGCTCGATGTAGGCGGTCGTTCGACCTGCCAATCCAACCCCCGGCTGGTCGTACCAGATCGAAGGCTTCACGTTCCCGTGTTCGTCGAAAGCTTCGTTGATTACATCCCAGGCAAACACCTTGCCCCGATAGTGTGTGGCGACCGTCGTGATGTGCTCCTGCAGTATTTGCACAAGCTGCGCCGGGGTGAACTGCCCCTTGGTCAGCCAGTCCGGATTCGTCCATCCCCAAACCAGAGTGTGGCCGCGGACTCTCATGCCATGCGCTTGCGCAAAAGCGACCACCTGGTCCCCTTGCGTGAAGTCGAACGTGGCGCGGTCGGGTCGAATCACCCACCACTTCATCGCGTCCTCCGCTTCAATCATGTTGAACTCGCGGCCCAGCGTAGCCGCATAGAGCTTCTCGGAGAACAGCGAAGGCCGCACCGCAGTGCCGATCGAGACTCCCCGCGCGTCGGCCTGCTCGCGCAGCGACTGTGCAGGGGAATCGAGGGCGCCGATCCCAACGACCAGGGTCAGTGCCAGCAGACGAGACAACGAGTTCATGCGTCGAACCTCACCCTCTAGGGTCGCTACCGGGAGGCAATTACCCCAAGGGCAGTCGTCACTGCTGCTTGTGATCAACCCACCGTGGCGGCGCTGGGGAACGGTGTTTTCGGGTAGGGAACCGTAGCTCTGTCTTGTACGAAGGTGCATGTCCAGTCGAGATGAATTTTGTGACGGAAGCGGCTGATTCGGCGCAGAATCCGCGATTTTGTCGCAGGCGATCGGAAGCGTCCCCGCGCCGCGCACAGTTCAGGTACTTAAGTTACTGGTACGGTTGTGCGTCTACGTTGACAATTTATGTCAACGCGAAACATGCTACAGCTTCTCCCCCTGAAAACAATCGGGTTTCGCGCGCACCACCACGCGGTTTAACGATATTTCTTTGTCGATCGATAGGAGATCGAACGTATGTCGCAACGGCTGGGCGATCTTCTCGTAAAAGAGAAGGTCATCACCCCAGAGCAGTTGGCGCAGGCCACTAAGGTTCAGAAAGAGAGCAACTGCCGCCTGGGCTCAGCCCTGGTGAAGCTCGGCTTTCTGACCGACGAAGACGTCACGAATTTTCTGTCCCGCCAGTACGGCGTGCCTGCCATTAATCTTTCCTACTTCGAAATCGACCCGGCGGTGGTCAAGCTTATCCCCTTCGAAACCGCCAAGCGTTACCAGATCCTGCCCCTGAGCCGTGTAGGCGCATCGCTCACCATTGCCATGGTCGACCCGACCAACGTTTTCGCCATGGACGATATCAAGTTCATGACCGGCTTCAACATCGAGCCGGTGGTCGCCTCGGAAAGTTCGATTGCCGACGGTATTGAGAAGGCATACGGCACGGCCAAAGAGGAAGACCTAGAGCAAGTCATGCAGTCGATGACGGAACTGGGCGACGCCGACGTCGAGTTGCAGGCCGAAGAGCAGGAGATGGATCTCGGCGAGCTCGAAAAAGCCGCCGACGAAGCTCCCATCGTGAAGCTGGTGAACCTGGTGCTGACCGATGCCGTCAAGCGCGGAGCCAGCGACATTCACCTGGAGCCGTACGAAAAAGAGTTCCGCGTCCGCTTCCGCATCGATGGAATTCTGCAGTCGATCATGACCCCGCCGCTCAAGCTGAAAGACGCCATTACCTCCCGCTTGAAGATCATGGCGAAGCTCGACATCAGCGAGAAGCGCCTGCCGCAGGATGGCCGCATCATGCTCAAGATGGCCATCGGCGGCAAAAAGAAGCAGCTGGACTTCCGCGTCAGCACGCTGCCCACGTTGTGGGGCGAAAAGATCGTCATGCGGTTGCTCGACAAGGAGAACCTGCGACTCGACATGACCAAGCTTGGTTTCGAGCCCGAGTCGCTGGTCAAGTTCGAGAAAGCGATTCTCAAGCCGTACGGCATGGTGCTGGTCACCGGCCCCACGGGATCGGGCAAAACCAACACGCTGTATTCCTCGATCGCGCGCCTGAATCAGCCTGACACGAACATCATGACCGCCGAGGACCCGGTCGAATTTCAGCTGCAGGGCGTCAACCAGGTGCAAATGAAGGAGCAGATCGGGTTGAACTTTGCTGCTGCGCTGCGCTCCTTCCTGCGACAGGATCCGAACATCATCCTGGTGGGCGAGATTCGTGACTTTGAAACCGCCGAAATCGCCATCAAGGCCGCGCTCACCGGCCACCTCGTCCTTTCCACACTGCACACCAACGGCGCGCCCGAAACCATTACGCGACTCATGAACATGGGCATCGAGCCATTCCTGGTGGCAACCTCGGTTCACCTGATCTGCGCCCAACGCCTCGTGCGCCGCATTTGCAAAGACTGCACGGAAATCATCGACGTCCCGCATCAGACGTTGATCGAAGAAGGTTACTCGCCGGAAGAGGCCAAGACCGTCAAGATCCAGAAGGGT
>Ga0307478_10001141_pt1 | contig 24065 bp, 14 predicted proteins | sample atmos_gasesECM4C_2_FD_203713 | JGI IMG/M metagenome (GOLD analysis project Ga0307478, IMG submission 203713) | Hardwood forest soil microbial communities from Morgan-Monroe State Forest, Indiana, United States - atmos_gasesECM4C_05 | ecosystem: Environmental > Terrestrial > Soil > Temperate...
TTTTGCGACGCTCGAAGCCGCGGTCGCCGGAGATTCACCGGACGGATTCCTTCGGAACGCGGCACTTCGTGCTTTCGGTCCGCTGGGAGACGATAAGGCCGTGCCGCTTCTTTTGCAGTGGTCGCCCGCCGGCAAGCCCATCGATTCGCGCACCGCGGCCATCAACAGCCTCGGCCGGCTAGAGAAAGACAATCAGGAGATCACCAAACACATCGCCGATTACCTCACCGAACCGCACTTCTCCGTTCGCATGGCGGCGATCTATGCGCTCGGCGAGCGCGGCGATGCCACCGCCATTCCCGCGCTCGAAGCGCTGCTGAAGAGCGACGACCTCAGCATCGAGATGGTGCCTATGATCAAAGGACAGATCGCGCGTCTGAAGAAGCCGGCGGACGGAAAACCGGGCGACAACGCCGGCGTTGGACATACCGACTATGAGTCCGCCGAAGCCGACGGTGAAAAATTGCCAAACGAACAACGTCTCGAAAGGCTCGAGCGCTTGCTGCAGGAAATCAATGAGCGTCTCAAGTCCATGGAGAAACGTCTCCCGCCGCCCAAACAATGACGCCACTTTTCCGCGATCTCTATTTTAGAGCCGATTCGCCCAATTGAAATTCTTACGGGGCCATCAAAATCCGCAGGTCCCGTAGATTGTTCCCCGTAGGTCCGGTGACAATGGCATCCCCTAGCCTCGAAAAGAATGTAAACGCATCGCTTCGCTTGGACGCGTCCGCCGGATCGAGCCCCATGGCCTGCGCTCGCGCTAAAGTCTCTCCGTCGGCCACCGCTCCGGCAGCCGGACTATTTCCATCGATCCCGTCGGTGCCTGCACTGAGCACCGCAATCCTCTTTCCCGAGATTTTTTCCGCACAGGCTAGCACGAAAGCTGCATTCCTTCCTCCAACTCCATTCCCGGTCACCGGGGAACTCACTTCTCCATCCGCAATCAGCGCCACCTTCCGCCCCTGGTGGGTTGACCGTAAAGCCTCCAACTGTTCAAGCAAGTACTCTGATGCTTTTTCCACTGGCCATTCATCGGTCGTATTGTCGCAGCATACGACAAACCCCTTGGCTTCCGCCTCGCGATGCGCGGGATGAAACAAATCGTCCACTCCCAGAAGGAGCAGGAATAGTGAATTTCTAAACGCCGTAGCATCCGATTTCGGCGTTTCCGGCATGGTTGTCTTGTCGAGCCAGTGTTCGAGAGCCGGCGAAAACTTTTCGAGAAGTGAATACTCGGCGATAATGCGTTTCGTCTCAGCGACGGTAGTGGGGTCCGGAAGTGTCGGACCTGACGCCAGTGCTGACTCCTTTCCCACCGGTACATCGCTTACCGCTAGTGTGATTTTCGTTGCCTGCGGCGCTGCCGCCGCCAGCCGGCCGCCTTTCACGGCGGAAATATGTTTCCGCACCGTGTTGATTGCCTCGATCGGCGCTCCACAGGTTACCAGGGCGCGGTGCATTTGCTGTATGTCTTCCAGCGTCTGCGTGGGATCGAGCGGCAATTCCACGAGAGCCGAAGCGCCTCCCGAGAGAAGAAAGAAAACCAGTGTCTTCTCATCTGATTTCTTTAAAAGCGATAGAATCGCTTCCGCGGCCTTCCAGCTCTCGGCATTCGGCGTCGGATGCCCCGCCACGAAGTACTTCAGTCCGGCCAATGGCTTGCGCCCCGCCGTCGGTGCGGATACCACTCCTTCCAGCCTCACAAAAGGCGACAACACCAGCGTCAGCCCATCGACCATGGCGTGCGCGGCTTTCCCAATGGCCACCACGCGCAGTTTATCGAAATGATGCAGATCGATGGTGGTGTCACCGCACCTCAGCAGCGCTCCCTTGCGCTGGAGCTTCCGCTGCATCGTCGCGGGAATATCGATGGCCGCCAGCGTTGCGTGAAAAATCTCCCGGGCGAGCTGCTTCAGTTGCGGCATGAGAGGTTGGCTTGGAAATGCGTCACGATGCTTTCAGAACTTCAGGGTTTAACAAATTCGGTGGCCGCTGCCCAGTGAACAGCGCGACTACATTCCCAGCCGCGATACAAGCCATTTTTGTACGCGTCTCCAAGGACGCCGACGCCATGTGCGGCGCCAGCACGACGTTGCTGCGTTTCAGCCCGGGATGAATGGAGGGCTCTTTCTCGTAAACGTCCAGTCCCGCGCCTGCGATTTTTCCCGCCTCCAGCGCCGCCACCAACGCGGCTTCCTCCACTACCGGGCCGCGTGAGGTGTTGATCAAAAACGCGGTAGGCTTCATGCGTTGGAATTTCGCCGCGTCGAACAATTTTTGCGTCTCCGGCAACAGCGGCACGTGCACGCTGACAAAGTCAGACTCCGCCAGCAACGAATTCATATCCCGGAACTCGGCTTTCAGGGCACCCTCCACTTCTGCTGGAGCGCGCAGGGCATCGGTGTAAATCACCTTCATCTGAAATCCGCTGGCGCGCCGCGCCACGGCTCGTCCAATTCGCCCGAAGCCCACAATCCCCAGCGTCTTTCCCCAAACGTCCGTCCCCACAAGTTGATCCAGGTCCCAGTTTTTCCAGTTTCCCGACCGCGCCAGCGCTTCGCCTTCGCTCAGCCGTCGCGCCACGGCCATCAACAGCGTCCAAGCAAAATCCGCCGTCGTTTCATCAAGTACGCCGGGCGTGTTCGTCGCTGCCACGCCCCGCTTCGTGCAAGCGGATACGTCGATGTTGTCGAACCCCACGGCTACATTTGCGGCGATGCGCAGCTTCGGCGCCGCCCTCAGGAATTCCTCGTTTATTTTCTCGGTCAGCAGACAAATCAATCCCTCTTTGTCCTTCACGCGCTCGAAAACTTCTTCCCGCGGCGGACGCCCCGGTTTTGCCCAGTATTCCACCTCGCAAGTTTCTGCAAGAATCCGTCGTGCGGCGTCAAACAAGCTGTGGGTCGCAAATACTTTCGGCTTGGCCATCATCTCCTCTTCATAATTTTTAGAAAGTTACACTAACACACGTTAGGCTCCTTGCATAACTGAGCGTTGCGCGCATCCCGGAAACCTCACTATAGTGTGGGTGCGTCTGGTCCCATCGCCGATGAACTCTAGTCTCGTTCGCCAATTCGAAAAACTCCTCGGCCCCTCTTCCGTTCTTTGCCAGCCGGAAGATCTTCTTCTTTATGAATATGACGGCTCCATCGAGAGAGGCCGCCCCGACGTTGTCGTTTTTCCGGCAACCACGGAACACGTATCGCGCATTGTAAAACTCGCGGCAAAACACCATCTCCCCATCATGGGTCGCGGTGCTGGCACGGGACTTTCCGGTGGCGCGCTGGCTCGTTGCGGCGGCGTGATGCTGGTCTTCGCCCGCATGAATCGCATTCTTGAAATCGACGCCGAAAACCAGCGCGCGATTGTTCAACCAGGCGTCGTCAATTACGAGCTCACCCGCGCCGCCGAGCCCTACGGCCTCTATTTCGCTCCTGATCCTTCCAGTTGGAAGTCCTGCACAATCGGCGGCAACGTCGCCGAGAACGCCGGCGGTCCGCACACGCTGGCCTACGGCGTCACCACCAATCACATCACCGCCCTCGAGTTGGTCCTTCCCGGCGGCGAAATCGTTCGCGTCGGCAGCAAGCACGGCGACGCGCACGGCTACGATCTCACAGGGCTCTTGGTTGGCTCGGAAGGCACCCTCGCTCTCCTCACCGAAATCACCGTAAAACTCTCGCGCAAGCCTGAAGCCGTGAAAACCCTTCTCGCCATTTTTGATTCTGTGGACGATGCCGCAGAAACGGTCGCCGATATCACGGCTCGTGCCATCACTCCCTCGGCGTGTGAAATGCTCGATGGCTGGACCCTCGGAACCGTCGAAGACTACATCCACGCGGGTTTTCCCATGGATAGCGCCGCGGTTCTTCTCATCGAAGTGGAAGGCCTCACGGAAACCGTCGCCGCTCAGGCCCTCGCCATCACCGAAGTTTGCAACGCGCATCACGCCAGGGAAGTTCGCGTCGCCCGTGACAACGCCGAACGCGACCTCCTCTGGAAAGGCCGCAAGAACGCTTTCGGCGCCCTCGGCCGGCTAGCCCCCAGCAATTACGTTCTCGACGGCGTCATCCCACGTTCAAAACTTCCGCAAGCCCTGCGTCGCATTAAGGAAGCCGGTGATCATTACGGCTTTCAAATCGGCAACATCTTCCACGCTGGCGACGGTAATCTGCATCCCATCATTCTTTTCGATCCTCGCGACAAGGCGCAATTCGAACGCGCCCTCCAAGCCGCCGCCGAAATCATTCGTTATTGTGTCGAAGCCGGCGGCGCGCTCACTGGCGAACACGGCATCGGCATGGAAAAATCGGAACTCATGCCGCTCCTTTTCTCCGATGCCGACTTCGATCTCATGCGCCGCGTCCACGACGCCTGCAATCCCGATTCCGCCCTCAACCCCGGAAAAATCTTCCCCTTAAGCAAAGGCTGCGGCGAAATCCGCGTCCGCAAGCAATCTCCAGTTCCCACAGGCACGAAATGAGCCTCTCTCTCGCTCCGCTTTCTCTCCCTTTTCAACGTATCCTTGTTCTTTTCTGCGAACCTCTGCGTTACACCGGGCTTCTCTGTTATCCTGCGCTCTTCGGTTACCTCTTGCTTCTGTGTGGTCTCTGTGCTCGCCGCGGCTTATGTGTAAATTCTTTCTTTTCCTTGCAACTTTTAACCGTCAACTGTCGACCTTCTTGCCCCGCGCGAGTCCTATGACTACTCCAAGCGCCAATCTCCTCCCCGCAATAGAAGCCGTCCTTGGGGCGTCGCGAGCCCACTCCGACCCCGCCACCTGTGCCTTCTACGCCCTCGACAAACTCATCCCTTCGGTCGTTGCGAAACCGGCCTCACCCGAAGAAGCCGCCGAAATCGTCCGCTTTGCCTCCCTCGAAAAACTCGCCTTGATCCCATGCGGCGCGCGCACCAAGCTCCGCATCGGCATGCCTCCCTCTCGCTACGACATCGCTCTTGACCTGACGGCGCTCAATAAAATCGTGCATTACGATCCCGGTGATCTCACCCTCAGCGCCGAAGCCGGCGCGCCCATCGCAAAATTGAACGCCACGCTTTCCGAGCACCACCAATTCCTCCCGCTCCTCGTTCCCTGGTATTCCCTCAGCACCGTCGGCGGCATCCTCGCTTCCGGCATTGATTCGCCGCTGCGTCAGTTCTACGGCACTGCCCGCGATTTCCTCATCGGCGCCGAATTTGTCGACGGTTCCGGCGCCATCACCAAGAGCGGCGGCCGCGTCGTCAAAAACGTCACTGGCTACGACCTCCACAAACTGCTCATCGGCTCCCTCGGTACCCTGGCCGTGATCACCCGCCTCAACTTCCGCACGTTTCCTTCCCCGATCGCAGGCAGCCGCGGCTTCGTCGCATCGTTTCCCACTGCGGAAGCCGCCCTCGCTCTTCGCCGTGCGATAGCCCAATCTTCGCTCACGCCTCTCACCTTCGATATCGTCAATCCGGGCCTCGCGCAGATCTTTGCCCGGGAAACTCCCGCTTTACCCGAAATTGCCCTATTCGCCGGAGAGAATCGCCACGCGACCGCAAGTTCACTTCCTCCCATCGGCGACTGGTTTCGTCCGCAAGAATGGCAACTCTGCGCCGCCTTTGCCGGCGCTCCCGAAGTCCTCAAACGCTACACGCGCGATCTCACTCACCTCGCCAAAGAATCTCGTGCCACCTCCACCGCCTTCCTCGACGACGCCTCTCGCGCCTCTCTCTGGGGCCGCCTACGCGAAACTCTTTCCGTGCTCCTTGACTTCTCGCCCGCCGCCGCCATTTTCAAACTCAGCATTCTGCCGTCGAATCACGCCGCGCTCTTCCGGAACTTGCAGCAAATCGCCGATTGCGCTGGCTTCCCCCACGCATTCCTAGCCCGTGCCGCGGGCACGATCTACTTCGCGCTGCTCCCCGCACCCGCAAACGACGAAACCACCAGCGGCCTCGCCCAAGTCGCCTCCCAAATCTTCCAATCAGCGCTCGCCGAAGGTGGCGACGCCAGTCTGATCTTCGCCCGGCCCGCAATGAAAGCACTCGTCAACTCGGTGTCCCCCGTACGTCCCGACGCGGCCCTCATGCGCCGCCTCAAATATGCTTTTGATCCGCAAAACATTTTCGCCCCCGGCCGCCTTTTGGCGTGACCGCGCGACGGGCCGGTCAATGATCGGCGAGCCTTCCCCTAATCAATAGACACCTTCCCACCAAAGGCCCCCGTTTCCGGCTAAACTAGACCCCATCATTTCCATTCGGCCACAGGACGGTGAGCCGAATTCGAATGGTCCAGGTGACCGGAGGGTTTTTTCGTATGAAATTGCAGACTACGAAGTCACAACCGTCCTTTTATTGTAATCGCTGCGATAAATGGGTTGACGGTATCGAAGACACACAAAACTCACCGGATCCTAAGGCCATCATCCAAGTTCTCTGCGATGAATGCGGCGGCGCGATCCGCTACCGGGTTCCCAGTCTTTGGAAAAGGCTCCAACGCCGGGCTTCTCAATTCTTCGGATCCACGTTCAGTGCCCGCAATAGATAATTCAATTCGTGAGCCCTGTCACTGCGCTTATTTTGACTGTGCCGCAGTTCCCATTTCCCTCACTGCCGATCGAGAGTGAACGCCAAAAAAAGCAGTTTCTGGTCCCTTTGAATTTGCAGCGCCACCGGCGCTTCCGGCGGCAACGCCATCAGCGCACTGCGCAAGCGCTCGAGCGTTGTCATCGGCTGCCCGTTCAAGGTGCGAATCACGTCGCCGGTGTTCAGCGGCACTTCCACGCTCGCGCCCGTCGCCCGCGCCGCCACCAAAATCCCAAACGGGTCCCGCAAGTCCGGCGCCATCGCCGCAATTTTCTTGTCAATCTCCACTCCCAGAATCCCGAGTGTGGGCACGAGGTTTTTCTCCGGATCGGCCAGCGCCGCGATTTGATCCATATCGTGCGGCGGTTCCATCACTTTCACGTCCAGACCGAAGCGCTCTTTTCCGCGCAGCAAATCAAGGTGTACTTTGTCCCCCGCCTCCATCGACAAAAAGTGAAACGCCGCAAACGGCAGGTTCTCCACCGCCCTTCCGTCGAGGCCCGCCAGCACGTCTCCGATTTGCACTCCGGCAGCAGCCGCTGTGCTGTCCGGCTGCACGTCGGAGATCACCACCCCGTAATTTCGCGGCAGGTTCAAGGCCGCCGCCAGCGTGGGCGTTATCGTCTGAATCCCAATGCCAATCTCAGCTCGGTGCAGATGGCCATACTTGCGCAATTGCCGAAACGCCACGTTCACCACCATGCTTGGTATGGCGAATCCCAGGCCTTCGTTTCCTCCCGATTGCGACAATATAAATGTGTTCACTCCCACCACTTCGCCGTTTACGTTTACCAGCGGCCCGCCGGAATTTCCCGGGTTGATGGCCGTATCTGTCTGGATGTAAACCAGTGGCGAATCCGCTTCGGTCTGCCGCGCCACGGCTGACACCACTCCCATGGTCACCGTATTGCGCAGCCCCTCCGGGCTCCCGAACGCAAAAACCAGTTCGCCTTGTCCCAGTTTGCGGTAGTCGGCTAGCGCCAGCGCCGGCAGTTTCTCCGCGGCCACTTTGATAAGCGCTAGATCGATATCCCGCGCTACGCCAACAATTCTTGCGGGAACTATCGTTGTCCGAGTCGAGAGCGCTGCCCGCAGCGGCAGCTCTTCACTCGCCGGAGGCAGCACCACCTGCACGCGCTGCGCCCCATTCACCACGTGCGCGTTCGTCACAATGTACCCGCCGGGGTCGACCACGAATCCCGACCCGATGGCGCGTTGCCTCCCGATCACCGAGCTGGTGCTTCCATGTTCTCCTTCTTCGAGCGGCCCATATCCTGTCACCAAGATCTGCACCACGCTCGGCGAAACTTTCTTGATCAGCGCATCAACCGATCGATTCAGCTTGCCAAGTTCATCCGTGCGAACTTCCTCTTTTCCCTGTCCCTCCATGCCACGTTCGACCGATTGTCCCTGTGCCCCGGCACGCAAAAGGAGCAGAGAAAACGCACATATCAGGCGGACGGCAAGAAAAGGTGAGCGCCGAAAATTTTGCCAGAGTCGTCGCACGCCGGAGTTGGTCATGGATCGTTCCTCCTAGCTCCAGGAATTCCTTCCTAGCATGCCGGAAAAAGGTGCCCGAAGTACAACGCCAAAGTCCTCTTGGATCCTGGCTCACACCGTAATCCGCTTTTTGTCCCCGCTCAGCTTCGCCGACATGGCGCCCCTACGGTTGGAGGGGCGGGGGAGAGCCGGACATTTTTTCCAGGAGGTCGTCTTCGGTTTTTTTGTGAAGTTCGCGGACTTTGGCGAATTCCTGGTTGGCGGCGGGTGTGTTGCCCATGGCTTGATAGAGGCGGCCCAGGCGGAAGTGCGTGTCGGGCTGATCGGGATCGAGTTTCACGGCGCGTTGGAGTTCGGCAAGGGCGTCTTGGTAGCGCTTCTGCTCCATGTAGATGGCGCCTAAATCTGCATGGGCGATGCGAATGTCGTTATTGAGTCGAAGAGCGTTCTTGAGCAAAGGAGCGGCTTTTTCCGGATCGTCTTTTTTCATTTCGATGTCGCCGAGATAAGCCATGGCTTGGGCGTGGTCGGGATGGGCCGATAGTTCGCTTTCAAATGCGGGGATGGCGTCGTCATATTGACGCAGCTTCCAGTACAGGTAGCCGAGGCCGAAACTGGCGTTGGGCTCTGCGGGAGCAATCTTGGTGGCGGCTTGGAACTCGTTGATCGCCTCGGTGGTTCTGCCGAGGCCGTCGAGCGCTTCGCCGAGAAGCATGTGGGCGGCGGCGGAGTCGGGTTCTTTCTGCTGAATCCACTGGAACTGCTCGAGGGCGCAGTCAAATTTCTTGGCCCACAGGCAACTCTGCGCCAGGAGATGGTGCAGTTCGGAATTATCGGGCTCGGATTTGGCCGAGCGTTCGAGAGAGTTTGCCGCTGCGGCGAATTGCTTTGCGCCATAGTAGCTTAGGCCGAGGAGGAGGCGCGCCTGGGCGCTGCTGGGATCTTGCGCGGCGGCGGTTTCGAGCGGGGCGATGGCGGCGGCGAAATGGCCTTGCTTGAATTCGGCGAGGCCGAGATTGAGTTGGATGGCGGGGAGCTTGGGATTGCGGGCGAGGGCTTTTTTGTATGCGAGGGCGGCTTCGGGATATTTTTGCTGCTTGGCGAGGACGACGCCGAGACTAGCGAAGGCGGCGGCGTCTCTGGGATTTTGTTGGGTGATGGTGCGCCACGCGGCGGCAGCTTCTTCGAGGTTGCCTTTTTGCTCTAGGGCCAGGGCTTCGGCGGGCGTGGGTGATTGTGCTTTTGCATGGGAAGGGAAGAGGGCTGCGGCGAGAAGCAGACTTAGGAGGCAGCCGTGGATGTTTGGAATGCGTCGCATGGGAGTTCTGATTCGGTACTCCAGCCTGGGGCAGCGGAACGTGCCCTAGTTGAGGATAGTGGAAAACGCGCCGGAACTGGAGAGTGTGAGGCCAAAAAGATGAAAGCCCCGTGCGCACAATGTGTTGTGCGCACGGGGCCGAGAAACTAGGTTGAGGGTTAGAAGTAAATCTTGCCGCCGAGTTGCAAGAATCTCGGGTCGAAGGCGGACGTAACCTGACCGAAGTTCTTGTCTGCCATGGTGTTGTCAACGGCGTTGAATTGCGTGTGGTTCCAGGTGTTAAAGGTTTCCAGACGCAGTTCAAAGCGGCTGCCGCGAGATTCACTGATCATGAAACTCTTGAAGAGCGACAGGTTCCAGTTGTCGCGGCCCGGGCCACGCAGAGAGTTGTGCCCGCTGGTGCCGAAAGTGCCCGAAGTCGGCGCAGTGAAGGCTGAATTGCTGAACCATATGGGGTTCCCACTGGTAGCGGACGACTGGCCGCCATGGATGTAATCAACCGCGCCTGTCAAGTCTGGCCGGTTGGTAGCGCCCAAGTTGCCAAAGCCGCCGAAGGAGCCGCCAAGTTGCGGATTGATCGGAAGGCCAGACTCCAAGGTAACGATGCCAGAGACTTGCCAGCCGCCAACAACAGACTTCAGCAGTTTGTTGTCATTGTGGCGGAACACGGGGATGTCGTAGATGAAGTCCACAACAGCCACATGTGTCCGGTCGTAGCCACCCGGTCCAAGGTCATATTTCCAGCCGGCGTAAGGATTTGAGACGCTTTGGAGGTCTTGTCCGCCGTTAGAACCAGTACCGGGGTCGATGGTGCGCGACAACGTGTAAAATGCCCGGAGGTTCAGGTCGTGGCTAAGCTGCGAGTTCAGATCTATTTGCATGCCGTTGTAGTGGGTGTTGGCCTCGTCTTCGGCGAGCTTGACGGAGTCAAAGCCCGGATTGGTTAAGCCCAAGGTGTCATAATTTGCCCCGCCCGCCAGCGCAGTGAGATTGGCTGGCGTATTGGCTGGCAGGTTGACGTTGCGGTAGTCGTTCTGGTGACGGCCCTGATTGCCGACATAACTGACCGACAAAACGGTCTTGGCAGCAAACGAATGCTGCACGCCAACGCTGTACTGGTAGCTGACGGGGAGCTTATAGTCGGCCACATCTAAGCCCGTGAGGCCGGCCGGAAGAATGGGCGAAACAACAGCAGCACCCGTGGCTAGAGCAATGCCTGGGTTGGACATAGCTACGTTGGACTCGTTGACCTGCAAGCTGAACGGAATGTTGGGACCGGCGTTGTACATGTCGTTGCCCTGAATGCGCTCGTACATCACGCCGAAACCACCGCGGACAACGGTCTTGCCGCTGCCGGTCAGGTCGTAGGCGAAGCCGATGCGAGGACCGAACGCCGCCCAGTGATTGTTGACGAGGCCCTTGGGAACGCCATTCTGACCTGGGATCCCGATACCGTTCAAGTACAGAGGAATGCCAGCCAGAATCGAGTTTGGACTGGTTCCAAGGCCGGGGCTGGCACCGGTACAGCCATTCCCGGCAGCAGCGCAGATCGTGTTCTTGTTGGGACCGCTGGTGTAGAACGTGGCGGCCTCGCTGGCCTGATAGAGGTTAGGGTAGAAGTTACCCATCCGGTCGTTGGCTTCATAAGTGTGTGGGACGCCGTCCCAGCGCAGACCGAGATTCAAGGTCAAGCGCTTGTTGAAGCGCCAGTTATCCTGGACGTAGGCGGCCCAGGAAACGTTGTTCCACTTGCCGCTATCCTGAACGGCGAGTTGCTGGTATCCAGAAGCGGCGCCGAGTAGCATGTCCGCTACGTTGTTTCCAGTGAAATTGCCGTTAAAGGTGAACCCACCCTGGGTCTGGCCAAAGAGGTCCTGAATCTTCTTGTAGAGGGCCCAGCTTCCACCGAACTTAATCTGGTGCGAACCCTTGGTCAGAGAGATGTCATCGCGGATTTGGTAGTCATCGGCTTTGTTGTGCCACGGCCAGCTGGAGATTTCAAACTGCGCGCCGCTTCCGCCGCTCAGGTCAATGTTCGGAATTCGGGAAAGGTTATTGGGGCTGGAACCGAAAAGCCGCGAGGCCGTCGAAACGTACGTGCTCGGGAAAGTCAAGCTGGCCAAGCCAGCACCGGAGAAGGGCACGATGTTGATTACGTTACCGTTATAGTTAAAAGCGGCTTCGTTAAGCAACGTGGGGCTAATCGCGTATGTGGTGTGGATGACGCCGCTACGCGATGGATTCCCGAATGTGTCGCCGACGGTCGGAACGTTGTCACCGCTCCACTGGCTGGTGCCGAAGGTTTGCGTCACCTGCTCGGCGATGTAATGTCCGAAGACGGAGAACTTGGAGCTGAAGTTGTGGTCGATGCGAACGATCTCTTCGCGCAGGTTGGTCGGGGAGTTGTTGCCGCCGATGAAATCGCCGCCGCTCGTGGGCGCCGGGAAGATGCCGGCCTTTAGCAACGACTGTCCGTTCGGGTTGATCATGCACGAAGGAATCGTGTTGCTGGGGAAGGGGCTACCTTGCACGACGCCTGCCGGAGCAGCGCCGCCCGGGCAATTGGCGAATAGAAGCGCGGGAGCAACGCCCGACGTACAGCCGACGACGGAAGGATTGCAAGGGACTTTGATCGCCGTCGTGCCGAAACTGCCGTTAAAGGTTGTCGGGTCTGGCACAGCTTGGTTGGTGAGGCCACCCTGGATCAGCTTGCGCCACTCCATGTTGTAGAAGAAGAAGGTCTTCTTCCTGTCGGGATTATAGAGTTTGCCGAAGGTAACCGGGCCGCCGACGTTGAAGCCGTAGACGTTGAGGCGAAGTTCAGCAACTTTCTGAGGAGCTGGGTTGAAGAAGTTGCGTGCATCGAAGGCATCGTTGCGATTGAATTCCCACGCGGAAGCGTGAATCGTGCTGGTTCCCGACTTGAGAACCATGGTCATGGTGCCGGCCGAAGAGAGGCCGTAGTCAGCGCTATAGTTGGAAGTGAGCTGACGGAACTCAGCGATAGCGTCGGTGGAAGGTGCGATGCTCATGCCGCCCGCTCCGCCGCGGTCATCGTCTTCGCCGCCGTCAAGCAGATAGATGTTGTGGTTCTGCCTCATGCCGTTAAATTCGACGTTGGAGCATCCGCCGACCGGGGTGTTCACGAAACCATTGATCTGGCTGGATGCACCAGGTGCCAACTGGGCAAGCTGATAGATACTGCGGCCGTTGACAGCGATCTGCGTCATCTGCTGATCGTCGATGACGTTGCTGATTTCACCGGTATCCGCCTGCACGCGGACGACATTGGCTTCAACAGTCACGGTTTCGGTGGCCGCGCCCAGCGCCAACTGGAAGTCCACGCGGGTGCGGTCGCCAACTTGGAGGACCAAGTTCTTTTGCTCGGCAACCTTGAAACCCGAGGCTTCGGCTTTAATGTTGTAGTGGCCAATCGGCAGGTCGACCGCCACATACTGGCCGGCGTCGTTGGTGGTTAGCGTGGTGGCCAGGTTGGTCTCCACGTGCGTAATCGTAATTTTCACATTGGCGATTACGGAGCCCGAGGGGTCCGTAAGGGTGCCAACGATGGTGGCGTTCTGCGCCGAGGCGCGGAACGGCAAACCAGCCAAGAGCACAACGAGAAGCAGAAGATAACGTAGATGGGACATCTTTAAGGCAGACATAACCCTCCCCAAACACTTCGACGAATCAAGATGCATGTTTCACCCCTTGTGAAGCCCGACAAGATTTTCAAATGAAATGACCCCGCACAACCCCTGAACCGCACCGTTAACGTTAACGTTGATGAGGTTGTATTATTATAATGAATGCTTGTCAAGCGAAATTTTTCTACTCTAGTCTAGATGTGTGGCGCTGGGCTGCTCCAAAAACGGCAGTCGCAAGCTGAAAAGAGAGCGAATCGCATATAAACGAGTCCGGGCGGTTGACTAGCGGCTTGAGCAGGCTTGTTCTTGCTGGCGAAAAGTGGGAAATGCCTTAGTCGGAAGGTCCGAGGGATAACGTTATTCTTAGCGTGATTGCGCTTGAACCAAAGATCATTAGGACAGCTTCGGAGGTTTTCATTGATGATTTGCTATGGTTCGGTGCAATGTCTCACTTAGGGACCAGGGAGGGGCGATCGCACGGTCTTATCCTGTATTATCAGTTCCACGCGTTTTACCGATCGAAGAAACCGAAAGAGGCGATTGGCCTGGAGGTGGTAGAAGGTAACGATGGGATATCCCGAGGTTTACCCCAAATAGCCGCATGAATTCACCCCCGCGAAGGCGAAAGACACCTCTGGGCGCGGCAGTGGGCTTTCCGCCAGCCCAAATCCTGGCGTTATTCTTGGGGCTGCTCTTCACAAGCGGAGCGCCAGGCCAACAAGGTCCTGAGCAAAACAAGAAGCAGGTGCCTAGCGGTTCAGGCATGGCCACGGGCGCCGCGCACCCTGCGGTCAAGGATTCGCACTCCCGGCCCATCACGGCCGGCGGATTCGTCGATGATGCTCCGGTCGTGTTCGCGGACATTACAAAGCCAGCGGGTCTCGACAAATTTTTGCACCGCTCTGGAAGCCCGGATAAGAAAACGATCCTGGAAACGATGGGTTCGGGCGTGGCCTTGCTCGATTATGACAACGATGGCTGGCTGGATATTTATTTGCTTAACGGGTCGACGGAAGGAGCTATGCGGGGGAAGGAAACTCCGCCGCGGGCCATGCTGTTGCACAACAACCATGACGGAACTTTTACCGACGTCACGGAAAAAGCGGGTGTCGCCAACGAACGGTGGGGATCTGGCGTGGCCGTGGGCGATTATGATAACGACGGCTGGCCGGACATTTACATAGCGAACTACGGCAAGAACCGGCTCTATCATAATAATCACGACGGCACTTTCAGCGATGTGGCGGAGAAGGCGGGCGTGGCGCTGGGCGGATGGTCGACGGGGCCGACGTGGGGTGATTACGACCACGACGGCCTGCTGGATTTGTTCGTACCGGGTTACGTGAAATTCGATCTCGATCATCCTCCCATCGCGGGGCAAGGCGCGATTCCCGCCAACTTTTGCCAATTTCGAGGGATTGACGTGATGTGCGGGCCACGGGGCTTGCCGGGAGAGGCTGACCATTTGTTCCGCAACAATGGCGATGGCACATTCACGGATGTCAGCGTCAAAGCTGGCGTATCGGATCGCAACGGCTACTACGGGCTGGCTTCGGTTTTTGTGGATGTGGATGATGACGGCTGGGTAGACCTGTTGGTGGCCAACGATTCGGTGCCGAACTATCTTTATCGCAACCGGCACAACGGCACGTTTGAAGACGTGAGTTACGCTTCGGGATTTGCACTCAGCGAAGATGGGCGGGAGCAAGCGTCCATGGGGATTGCCGTGGGTGATTACAACCGGGACGGAAGAGTCGATCTGTTTACGACGACGTTTTCCGATGATTACAAGACGCTGTACAAGAATGATGGCGGGGGCAGCTTTACCGATGTTAGCTACCGCGCTGGACTGGCCGTGGCGACGATACCGTTTCTTTCCTGGGGAACGGGTTTTCTGGATTATGACAATGACGGCTTGCTGGACGTCTTTATCGTCAACGGCCATGTGTACCCGGAAGTCGATAAGCAGGACTGGGGGACGACTTGGGCGGAACGCCCGCAGTTATTTCGGAATCTTGACGGCGCCAAGTTTCAAGAAGTGCCGCCGGCAACGGGCAGCGGCTTGGCCGACGTGATTACCGGACGCGGGGCGGCATTCGGGGATCTCTTTAACGACGGGCACATCGACGTAGTTATCAATAATATAGACGCAGCGCCTGCGCTGCTGCGAAACGTGGTTAAGAACGGCAATCATTGGCTGACGCTGAAACTGATTGGGGGTGCTAAGAGTCCGCGTGATGCCATCGGGGCGAAGGTGTTCATCTCGGCGGGCGGGGTTCGGCAGCGCGCGGATGTGTTTAGCGGGGGATCTTATGGATCGAGTTCGGACCAGCGGGTGCACTTTGGTTTAGGGACGGCAACGACCGTGGAGGCCATCGAGATTCATTGGCCGAGCGGGAAAAAACAGAGCGTCACGGTAAGGGGAGTGGATAGGATTCTTACGGTGGAAGAAGGGAAAGCTCCGTCGGAGAAGAATTCGTTGTAAGGGGAGATCTGCAGCAGCCGGTTTACGGTGGCAAAGGCTTATGCTAATGAGCTGCAATATGAGAAGGAAGAGAAATGGGAGATGGCATGGAATTCATCCATGATGATTTCCTTCTGACGTCGAAGACGGCGCGGCGCTTGTACCATGGCTACGCCGAGGCCGAGCCGATCCTGGACTACCATTCGCATCTCGCGGCCAGTGACATCGCGGCTGACCGGCGGTTCAAAGATTTGTTCGAGATCTGGCTGGAGGGCGACCATTATAAGTGGCGAGCCATGCGGGCCAATGGAATTGAGGAACGCTTCTGCACGGGCGAAGCGCCGCCCTTTGAAAAGTTCCTGGCTTGGGCGCGGACCGTTCCGTTCGCGCTGCGGAATCCGCTCTATCACTGGACGCACCTGGAGCTGAAACGGTATTTCAACATTGGGGAACTCTTGGATGAAGCAAGCGCCAAAGAAGTTTGGGACCGCGCGAACAAATTGCTTCAAACCACGGACCTAACCGCGCGCGGGATTCTCAGAAAATTTCGCGTTCTGGCAGTTTGCACGAATGATGATCCGTGTGATGACCTCAGGCATCATCGGGCGATTGCCGGCTCGGAAAAGAGCTTTTGCGTCTTTCCGACATTTCGCCCGGACAAGGCGTTCGGGGTTGAAACTCCAGAAGAATTCCTTCCCTGGCTGGGACAATTGGAAGCCGCAAGCAACATCGCGATTTCATCGTTCAATGATTTTCTCGACGCGTTGAAGCAGCGGCATGACTACTTTCATTCGCAGGGAGGAAGGCTCTCCGATCACGGATTGAAATATTGTTGCAACGCACCCTGCACGGAGCGAGAAGCAGCAGCGGTTTTTGCAAGCGCGCGCGCGGGTGTGGCCGCGACGCGAGAAGAGGCGGAGAGTTTTGCCTCGTATCTTTTGGTTTACTTGGGCCGGTTGGATGCAGAAAAAGGTTGGACTAAGCAATTGCATTTGGGCGCGCTGCGCAACGTTAACACGCGCCGCGCACGCGAATTGGGCGCGGATAAGGGTTATGACGGCATTGGCGACTGGAGTCAAGCGGAGGCCCTCTGTTCCTTTCTTGACAAGCTCGACCAGGAGCACGCCCTTCCGAAGACCATCATCTACAATATTAATCCCGCGGACAATTACGCCATGGCAACGGCGATTGGGAGTTTTCAGGAAGGGCCGATAGCAGGGAAAATACAGTTCGGGAGCGGGTGGTGGTTTCTCGATCAAAAGGAAGGCATTGAGTGGCAGCTCAACGCTCTTTCGAATACTGGGCTTCTATCGCGCTTCATCGGCATGCTGACGGACTCGCGATCGTTCATGTCCTTTCCGCGGCACGAATACTTTCGGCGGGTTTTCTGCAACCTGCTCGGCCGGGAGGTGGAGAACGGGGAACTTCCCAACGAGGAAAAACTTCTCGGCACTTTGGTGCAAAACGTTTGTTTTAGAAATGCCGAGCGGTATCTGGGATTTGTCTTGGGGGTGAATTCCAGAGCGAACGTTGCGGAAACGCCATGAGGCTCTTCTTTTGGCGCCGGCCCCCTTCTCAGGGGCTTAATTGCGGGTACCTGTCGCTTGCGTCCTCTGTTTATAAAATGAGCGTGCTACTGATCGTCTATTTGCTGGCGACTCCTGTTCTGCGCGCGCTCACGATCGGCGAGGACCGTTACGTTGAGTTTGCTTACGGCCCTGGAGATTTCAGCGTCGTGACGCGGGGCGCGGCTGCAACCCTCTACGTTGCATCCACTGACTTCCCGGGCGTCGTGCGCGCCGTTGGCGATTTGCAGGCGGACATCGCGCGCGTGACGAACCGCACCGCGGCGATTGCCCACGATGCAAAGAGCATGGGGTCGAATGCCATCATCGTGGGAACAATTGGAAAGAGCAAGATCATCGATCAACTGATCAGCGAGCGCAAAATCGATGTAACGGCGATCGCGGGAAAATGGGAATCGTTTTTCATTCAGGTCGTGTCGAATGCCCTGCCGGGGGTGGCCAGCGCGCTGGTCATCGCAGGAAGCGACAAACGCGGAACCATTTACGGCGCCTACGATCTTTCCGACCAGATGGGAGTTTCGCCGTGGTACTGGTGGGCCGACGTTCCCGTCCAGCATCACGACGAACTCTTCGTGAAACCCGGCCATTTTGTGCTGGGGCCGCCGGCGGTCAAATACCGCGGAATCTTCCTGAACGACGAAGCGCCATCCCTCACCGGATGGGTGAAGGAAAAATACGGGAACTACAATCACGAGTTCTATACCAAAGTCTTTGAGCTGCTGCTGCGATTGAAGGCCAACTATCTCTGGCCGGCTATGTGGAACAACGCCTTCAACGAAGATGATCCGCTGAATCCGCAGCTCGCCGACGAATACGGCATCGTCATGGGCACCTCGCATCATGAGCCGATGCTGCGCGCGCAACAAGAGTGGAAGCGGCACGGAAAAGGCCCATGGGATTATTCGAAAAACTCCGATGTCCTGAAGGAATTCTGGGAGCAGGGGATTGCGCGCGACAAGAAGTACGAGAGCATCGTCACGCTGGGCATGCGTGGAGACGGCGACATGCCCATGTCTGAAAGCGCCAACATCGCCTTGTTGGAGAAAATCGTAGCGGATCAACGCAAGATCATTGCGGAGCGCGTGAATCCTGATCTGTCTAAAGTGCCGCAGGATTGGGCCCTTTATAAGGAAGTGCAGGAATACTACGACAAAGGCATGCGCGTTCCGGACGACGTGACGCTGCTCTGGTGCGACGACAACTGGGGAAACATTCGCAGGTTGCCGACACCGGAGGAACGAAAGCGCAGCGGGGGCGCAGGCATCTACTACCACTTCGACTACGTTGGCGACCCGCGTTCCTACAAATGGCTGAACACCATCCCGATTGCCAAGGTCTGGGAGCAAATGAATCTCGCTTATCACTATGGCGCCGATCGAATCTGGATCGTCAACGTGGGCGACTTGAAACCCATGGAATTGCCCATTGACTTTTTTCTGAACCTGGCGTGGAAGCCGGAGAACTGGCCTAAGGAAAAAATCTCTGAATTTACCCGGCTTTGGGCGGAGCGCCAGTTTGGGCCGGAGTTCGCGCCGGCAATTGCGGACATACTTTCGAAGTATACGAAATACAATGGCCGGCGGAAGCCTGAGTTGCTCGAGCCAGGTACGTTTAGCTTGGTGGACTATGGAGAGGCGGACACGGTGTTCGCTGATTTCCAGGCGACGGCGACGAAAGCGGAAGAGATTTACGGCAAGCTGCCGGAGAATCAGCGCGCAGCTTTTTTCGAGCTGGTGCTGTATCCCGCGAAAGCCTCCGCCATCGTAACGGAGCTGTACATCATTGCGGGCAAGAACCAGCTCTACCTAAGCCAAGGTCGCGCGAGCGTGAACGATCTAGCTGCTCAAGCCCGCGCCTTGTTCCAAGCCGACGCGGATCTCTCCGCCTATTACAACCACACTATGGCGCACGGCAAATGGGACCATATGATGGACCAGACGCACATCGGCTACACCTATTGGAATCAGCCACCGGTGAATACCATGCCCAACGTCACGGAGATCAATATTCCTCTCCCGGCACAACTGGGTGTGACCGTCGAAGGTGCGGCGCTTGCTTGGCCAGGCTCTTCCGGAGAAGCGACTCTGCCTCCGTTTGATATTTTCAACCAGCAGCGGCGCTATATCGATATTTTCAATCGCGGTCGCGAGCCTTTTATTTTCTCCGCCACTCCCAGCGTTCCGTGGATCGTGCTGAGCGATTCGCATGGGACGGTGGAGAAGGACCGGCGCGTGTGGGTTAGCGTGAATTGGGACAAGGTCCCAGTGGGGCTCGCAAGTGGATCCGTGAAAGTCACGGGAGCCAGCGCGCAAGAAGTGGTCGTGAACGTGCATGCTTTTCGTCCTCAAGATCTCACGCGAGAATCGCTGGACGGATTCGTGGAGAGCGATGGTTACGTTTCGATGGAAGCCGTGCACTACCACGAGAAAGTCGATAGCCCAGCGGCGCGATGGGAAAAGATTGACGACCTGGGGCGGACCTTTTCGTCCATGTCGGTGTTCCCGGTGACCGCGGAAAGTGTTACCCCGCCGCGAGATTCCCCATATCTCGCATACAAATTATATCTATTCGATCCACACACGGTAGAAGTGCAGGCCATCCTTGCGCCTACTTTGAATTTTGTACCTGGCCGGGGCCTGCGATACGCCATTTCCTTCGACAACGAAGCACCTCAAGTCATCGATGCGCTCGCGCAGAACACCGTAAAAGACTGGGAAACTTCCGTGAAGGACAGCGTGCGCACAGTAAAGTCGACCCACGCACTTTCAGGAACGGGGTATCACACATTAAAGTTCTGGATGGTCGATCCGGGCGTGGTGTTCGAGAAGCTGGTCGTTAATCTTGGCGTCGTGAAGCCAAGCTATCTCGGCCCGCCAGAGAGTTATCACCACGGCGGCCCTCAGTTGGCTCAGCGCTAAACACTGTTCCGGTGGGGGGAAACCCACTAGCCCGATTCCGGATCTTGATCGACTTTCGCGATGGCGTCAGGAGTTGTAGAGTAAACGGGCAAGTTGCATGAGCTGAGTGAGCCGCGGGTGGGTTCTAGAATCTTCTCTTCCACGGTGGCACTTCTCTCGAACCAAAGGATCCTGATCAACGATGAAAATCACCGACGCCAAAGTGATTGTCTGCAGCCCCGGGCGCAACTTCGTTACTCTAAAAATTACCACCGAAGACGGAATCTACGGCCTTGGAGATGCCACGGTAAACGGCCGCGAACTCGCAGTCGTCAGCTATCTTTCCGACCACGTCATTCCACTCTTGATCGGGCGGGATGCGCGGCGCATCGAGGACATTTGGCAGTACCTCTACAAAGGTGCGTACTGGCGGCGCGGGCCGATTACCATGTGCTCGATCGCGGCGGTGGATACCGCGCTTTGGGACATTAAGGGCAAGGCTTTGCATGTGCCCGTCTACCAGTTATTGGGAGGGGCTTCGCGCGACGGTGTGCTCGTCTACGGCCATGCCAGCGGGTCAGACATCGAGGGAACCGTCCAGGCGGTTGCTGACTACAAGAAACTGGGATACAAAGCGATTCGCGCGCAAAGCGGCATTCCCGGTTTGCAAAGCACGTATGGCGTGGGCCGCGGCAAAATGTACTACGAGCCGGCGGAAAAGAATGCGCCGCCCGAGGAAGCCTGGAGTTCAGATCTTTACTTGAATTTCGTTCCGCAATTATTCGCGCGGCTGCGCAAGGAATTTGGCGAAGATCTTCCTCTGCTGCACGATGCGCATCACCGGCTGACGCCCATCGAAGCCGCGCGCTTGGGAAAGAGCCTCGAACCTTTTCACTTGTTTTGGCTAGAGGACCCCGTTCCGGCCGAGTTGCAGGAAAGTTTGCGCCTCATCCGCCGGCACACCACTACGCCTATAGCCATCGGCGAAGTTTTCAATTCGATCTACGATTGCCAGCAGCTCATCCAGGAGCAGCTGATCGACTACATTCGAACCGCGGTGGTGCATGCCGGCGGAATTTCACATTTGAGGAAAATCGCCAGCTTGGCGGAACTTTATCAAGTCCGAACCGGATGCCACGGTGCCACCGACATGAGTCCCGTGTGTATGGCGGCGGCACTGCACTTTGACCTGAGCGTCCATAATTTTGGTATTCAGGAATACATGCATCACGTACAAGAAACCGACCAAGTTTTCCCGCATTCTTATAGCTTCTCCGACGGGATGATGCATCCCGGCGATGCTCCCGGCTTGGGCGTGGATCTGGATGAGAGGTTGGCATCCAAGTTTCCGTACCAACGGGCCTACTTGCCAGTGAATCGCAAACTCGACGGAACAATGCATAGTTGGTAGAAACCAACTTTTCCTAAACCATGAAAATCTTTCATGGTTACTGCCGCTGTATGGGCCGGGGTGAACGCATGGGATTGACGATCAAGCCGAAGAAAGACTGCCGGTGGGATCTGGTTAGTTTGGGCGAGGTCATGGTGCGGCTCGATCCGGGGAACCGGCGCATCGCGACGGCGCGTTCGTTTGAAGTGTGCGAGGGCGGCGGGGAATATAACGTCGCGCGCGGATTGAAGCGTTGCTTCGGCCTGGACACTGCGATTGTCACTGCTTTTACGGATGATCCTGTGGGGCGACTCCTTCAGGATCTCATTTACCAGGGTGGCGTGGAGCAGTCCCTGGTGCGCTGGGTGGAACACGATGGCGTGGGCCGCGCGGCGCGCAACGGCCTCAATTTTACGGAGCGAGGATTCGGCGTGCGTGCCGCCTTGGGGAGCTACGATCGCGGGCACACGGCGGTCTCGCAGTTGCAGCCGGGCGACATTGATTGGAAGCATATCTTTGAAAAGCAGGGGGCGCGCTGGTTTCACACCGGCGGAATTTTCTGCGCGCTTTCTGAAACGACTCCGGAAGTCACCTTGGAAGCGATACAGGCGGCGCGGCGAAGCGGTACGGTTGTTTCCTACGACCTGAACTACCGCGCATCCCTTTGGAAATCTCACGGCGGAAAAAAGCGGGCGCAGGAAGTGAACCGCCGCATTGCGCCTTACGTGGACGCCATGCTCGGCAACGAGGAAGATTTTTCGGCAGCGCTTGGCTACGATGTGCCGGGAATGGATGAGCACCTTTCGGCGTTTGAGGTGGAAAGTTTTAAGCAAATGATTGCGAAGGCCGTGAAGGATTATCCCTTTCAAGTGGTTGCCACCACTCTTAGAAAAGCCAAAACAGCCACGCAAAATGATTGGGGCGCCATCTGCTATTGCGACGGCAAGTTTTACCAGGCGAAGAATCGCGAAAATCTTGAAATTTTCGATCGTGTCGGCGGAGGTGATTCCTTTGCTTCCGGCTTGATTTACGGATTTTTGGCGGGACAAGATCCTCAGTGGTCCGTGGAATGCGGCGCCGCGCACGGTGCGCTGGCCATGACCACGACGGGAGATACTTCGATGGCCACCTTCGAGGAGGTCCTGCAAGTGATGAAAGGAGTGGGAGCCCGCATCGCGCGCTGAAGCAGCGCCGAGAAAAAAGGCGATCGTCCATGGATAAACAAACGGTCCGTGATCGAATTGTCGAGATTGGAATCGTCCCCGTTGTTCGCGCGTCGTCGCCGGCCGAAGCACGCATGGCCGCCGAAGCCGTTTGTAAAGGGGGCATTCCCATTGTAGAAGTCACGATGACGGTGCCTGGCGCCCTCGATGTCATCCGCGATTTAGCGAACAGCAGTGCTTCAGGAATTCTTATCGGAGCTGGAACCGTCCTCAACGCGGAAGCCGCGCGCCGTTGTCTCGATGCCGGCGCACAATTTTTGGTCAGTCCTGGCTTGAACCTCCCTACGGTTGAACTTGCAAGACGGGAAGGGAAGTTGATCATGGCCGGGGCGTTGACGCCTTCCGAAGTCATGGCCGCTTGGGAAGCGGGCGCTGACTTCGTCAAGATTTTTCCTTGCGGCCAAGTAGGAGGCGTGAAATACATCCAAGCTCTGAAAGGTCCGTTCCCGCAAATCCCGCTGGTTCCGACTGGTGGCGTTAATCTAACGACGGCGGCCCAATTCATCGAAGCCGGCGTCGCGGCGCTGGGCATCGGTGGAGAATTGATTCAGGCCGAAGCTCTGAAGTCAAACAAGCCGGAAATCATCGTTGAGAATGCGCGGAAATTCCTTGCCATCGTCAAGCAAACGCGAGTTCAAATGAAGTTGAGTATCGCGGTCAAGAGCATTCCCTGAGGAATCACCGGAGCATTTCAAAACTACTGACGAGTGCTTGCGGATACAAGTCTCATTCTCTTACATGGGGAAAGTCTTACAGAGATAATCCATGGATCAATCTCCTGCCGTGTTGCGGCCAGGTTCAGGAAACGAAACCGCGGCTGTTGTAGCACTCATGAGATGCCCGGGTCCTTGGACGCAACAAGAGATCGTTATCGGGCCAAATCATCTCTGCCCGGCAATTCAAATGGCGCCGTAGGTACGAGGTCGAGACGATCCGATTTGGGGTTTCTCCGCGTGGACGATGTAACTCGGCGCTCGGCTTTCCTAAACATCTCCGCTTCGAGAGCCACGGCCGCACTCTTCAACGAATCGGGGATGCGTTGCTGAGAATACGCAAAGGCAGTGAACGGGCTGGACAGGCGCATCTGTGCCTGCGCGACCTCGGCGCTCGCCTTCTTCCCAAAGTGTGTGGCGCAAGTGCGTCGCAGCGTGAGCATATTTAAGTCAGAGATGCCAGCCCTTTCGGCCGCTGGCTTGAGGACCCGGACCCGAAAATTCGCTTGGGAGATCGGAGACAGACTGTTGGTCCCTCGCAGGCACCCGGCGGGGAACAACCAGTCCTCACCGTTGCCGCCATTGGATGCCATCCAGACACGGAGTTCTCGCCGCAGGCCTGGGGGGACGTATAGATTGACACCGTGTTCCCCTGGATGTATTTCCCTGGTCTGCCCCCTGGAGACGACTTCATCAATCCTGATGAATTCATCGTGGACGTCATTACGCCGAAGCGCGAACAGCTCCTCCGGAA
>Ga0307478_10001142_pt1 | contig 24058 bp, 19 predicted proteins | sample atmos_gasesECM4C_2_FD_203713 | JGI IMG/M metagenome (GOLD analysis project Ga0307478, IMG submission 203713) | Hardwood forest soil microbial communities from Morgan-Monroe State Forest, Indiana, United States - atmos_gasesECM4C_05 | ecosystem: Environmental > Terrestrial > Soil > Temperate...
AGCCCTTGGCAAATCATCGAGCGCCTCGCTCCACGCTCGCCCCTCGCACTCTGCTTGCTGCCGCCGGTCTTCTTGGATTACTACATAAACGAAGCAGGGGGATACGATGTGCCGGGGCATCCCTAATCAGTTCGTCACAGCCGTGCAAAAAATCCTGTGGAAAATGGGCTTTTGGCATGGGCCTTGCCCGGAAGTTTTCTATCCAACTTAACCCATTGCAATTCAATAACTTAGAGTCTCAGGAGACGGGGCTTACCGTGGCTCAGTCCTCCTTCGACTTGTCGGTTGCCCCGAGATCGCCGTATGTCCATAGATTAAAAGCCTTTAGAAAGCCGTATTGACCTTGCTCGCGCAACATTTGGGCCGTGCGCTCCCGCGACCACGGAATCGCAAAACGATCGGGACGGTCCGCGATCCAATACGCGGTCAACGCCATCAAAGTCGCATTCTGGGTCAGCACCTCCGGCTTCACAGCTTCCAACGCATCTGCGGCGGAATGATGCGTGTATTTGTAGTCCGGTGAGTCCTGGTTCATGTTGATGCCCGGAAGCCCGGCCATGGAAAAAGGCAGCGTGTCGGTCCCCGATTCGACTTTTTCGTCGACCTTGATCTCGCGAATGTTGGCGAGCGATTTCGAAAATGGCTGAAAGCTGGCCACCAGATCTTGACGGCCCCCCATTTGGAATTCGCTGACCGGGCCTTGCCCTTCGTCAAGAACCAAATCGCCGAGATGATTGGCAAGTTCAGCCTGATGCTGCTTGATGTAGGCGAACGAGCCGTCAAGCCCTTGCTCTTCTCCAGTAAACAATACGAAGCGAATGGTGCGTCGCGGCTTCATTCCCGAGCGCACGATGGCATCCGCGGCGGCGAGCACGCTGGCCGAGCCGGTACCATTGTCCGTGCTGCCTTCGGAGAGATCCCAGGAATCGAGGTGCGCACCCACGACAAAAATTTGCTCGGGGCTTTCGCGGCCGCGAATTTCGCCGACCACGTTCGCGCTTTCCACCGGTCCATTGGTGAATGTGTTTTGTATATTGAAGCGAGCGCGCGGAGTGAGTCCGGCATCAACGTAACGTTCGAGTTGGCTTTGATCTTCCGCGGTCATGGAGACTACAGGAATGGCGAAGTCCGCATCGAAGCCGAGAATGCCAGTGTGCGTCAGGTTCATTCCGCTGGCCTTCGCGCCGCCTTGGCCGCCGATCACAACCAGCGCACCGGCCTTCGACGCAGCCCGCAGAAAATCGCCGAAGCGCGCGAAAATCGAATCGGAACCACCGCGCCGATTGCCCTTGGCAACCACCAACACGATCTTGCCCTTTAGCCTTGCGACGTCTTTGATTTCGCGATCGAGATCGTGCAGGTTCACCGGAACGATTTCACCTTCGACTCCGCTGGGTGGCGTCGAACCGGTCCAACCCATGGCATCGATGTGCAGCTTGTGGTGAATCGGGGTCAATACCTCACCATCGGCAGTGCCCCGCTGCCAGCCGCGCCAGAGCTGCCACTTTTCGGCATGCACATTTTCCAGGCCGATGCCGCGCATCTTGGCAATGCCCCAGTCGATAGCTTTTTGCGCCTCGGGCGTGCCGGTGACGCGGGCGCCGACGTTGTCGCTCAGCTCGGTGAGATACTCGAAAGCGCGCGAGTTCAACATGCCTTCGCCGGCAATTTTGGTGAGCGCCGGCTTGGTGCCATCCTCGTCGGGGCCTTTGAAGCGATCGTCGGCGCGCGCCGGACCCACGCACATCAAAAGCAAACTCAGGGCTGATATCCCGGCACTCGCTGGCAACTTTCGCATCCGCTCGTCTCCTTGGCTCAGCAACACTTCAGCCTAACATGTCAGACGCGCGCGGCTAATTTCAGTTTCAGCGGTTAATCGCCGACCAGGAACAAAAGATAACGCAGAGGCGCAGAGTACGCTGAGATTTCGCTGAGACGAGAAAGACCTAACACAGAGGGCACTGAGCCAGGAGCACAGAGGGCACAGAGAGGTTTCTTTCCTGAAACTTAGTTTGTTAATCGCCTTTACCTGATTTTCGGCGCGCCCTAAACTGCCGTGGTGGCATCGGTGACCCTCCTTCCCAATCTTTTGTCTCCGCGATGGATCGGCGGACTAATTTTGCTTGGCGCTTTCGGCCTCTTACCGGCGCGCTGCCAGCAGCCAGTGCCGCCCGCAGCCAAGCCAACGCAACCACCAGTCGAGAGTTCCGAGAAGCAGCCTGAATTGCCGGCGCAGATCGAGCTGCTCGAAACACGCGTGCGCTTTGAGGCCAATGGCGATAGCCGCAAAGAAGTCCACGCCCGCGTGCACATCAACAATGAACTCGGCGCACGCCAGTTCGCGCGTCTGGCCTTCGATTACAACCGCTCCTTCCAGCAAATTGAATTCCCCCTGATTCGGGTCACGCACACCGGCGGGGGCACCGCCGACATCCTGCCCAGCGCCATTTCCGATCAGCCCAATCCCGCTGTCGTCAACGCCCCGGCCTACCAGGACGTGCGCGTCAAATCCGTCCGCATCCTCGGCCTCGCTCCAAGCGACCTGCTCGAATATCGCGTCGTCACCACAACATCGCACCACCCTCTCGCCCCCGATTTCTGGCTCGACCACACCTTCGACCGCTCCGGCGTCGTCTCCCAAGAAATCTTCGAGCTCGACCTTCCCGCCTCGGGGCCAAGAATGGAGATCAGTCCGCAGACACCCGCTATCAGTGCCGAGAAATCAGAGACTCGCACGGTTTATCGCTGGGACCTGCGCGGAGAAAAGGCCCCTCTGCGGGACTTCTCAGACGTTGCAGTCACAACTTTTCCGTCGTGGGATGTGCTGGCGCAGCGGGTGGAGTTTAAGTTGCGTTCCACAGCAAACACCGCTTCCGCCGTGCAGAAGACGGCCTCAGAATTGGCTGGTGAATCCGCTACGAATGAGCAGAGAATCCGTACCTCGTACGACTTTGTATCTCACAAGATTGGGACTGTTAACCTGCCGCTCGGCTCAAGCGGCTTTCAGCCACGAACCCCAGACGACATCGTTGCATCCGGGTACGCAACCGCGGAAGACAAGTATGTCCTGTTTCGCAGTTTGGTTGCAGGCTTGCTGGCCGCGATGACTGGGTCGTCTCAGAAGCTCTCGGATCAGCTTCCAAGGCCCTCCCTGCTATCTCATCTCGTTGTCATTACTTCTCTGGCTGTCCTCAGTGAGGGGTGCACCGACTGCGCTCACATGGTCATGTTGGATCCCGCCCTGGAGGTAGCTCCCTTTGGAATGCTTGCGGCCAGCATCAGAAATAGGGAAGCCATAGGCGACAAAGAATTACTTTTCCAATTGCCTGGGGCCTTCCTGTACGTTACGGACGACCTGCCATTCCATTCCAAGCAAAAAGTGGCCGTCGACGCAAGGCTGGGGTTAGACGGCACTCTCTCCGCCAAAGCGAAATACGTACTTCGCGGTGATAACGAACTGCTGCTGCGTGTGGCGTTTCATCAAGCGCCGCGGGAGAAATGGAAAGAGGTCGCGCAACTTCTCGCGCTCTCTGATGGCTTTCGCGGCAAGATCACCAATGTAAGCGCGTCGGACCCTTACGCCACCAAGGAGCCATTCACCGTCGAGTACGAAATCACGCAACCTAAGTTTGTTGACTGGTCGAAGAGGCCGGTGCGCATTCCGGCGCTGCTGCCGCAGCTGGGGCTGCCTGACCCGCCCGCTAAGACTGCGTCGGGTACGGCGACCACGGCAATCGATCTCGGCACGCCTCTGGATGTTGAGACTCGCTTGACCTTGCATCTTCCGGAAGGAACCGCTGCCCGCGTGCCCGCCGGAACATCCGTCGAGAGGGATTACGCGACCTTCGCCTCGACGTACGGCGTGAGCGGCAGCGTCGTCACTGCCGCGCGCCATTTGAATTTTTTGCGGCGAGAAGTGAGCGCTGAGCGCACCGCCGACTACAACGCTTTCGTACGTGCCGTGCAAAGCGATGAAGCGCAGGAGATCACGCTCGAACAAAGTGGCGTTGCGTTGAACCCCCCAACACCTAAAGAGCCCGGAAAGAAAAACTAACGCAGAGACGCAGAGTACGCGGAGATACGCGGAGAAGGAAAGAGTTAGCCTTAGACTCGACTGGGGCGCCTTTCGATTGCTGCTGGTGCTACTTGATGGACATTATTTCTCGTTCTTTGACGGCGCTTAGGTCTTCGATCTTTTTGGTTTCGGCGTGCGACAATTTTTCCAGTTCGTCGAGGGCTCGCTTTTTTTCGTCTTCGCTGATCTTTTTGTCCTTCTCCAGCTTTTCGATGGCTTCCTTCAAATCGCGGCGGATGTTGCGGACCGCGGTGCGGTGGTTTTCCAGGACTTTGTGCAACTGCTTTACGATGTCTTTGCGGCGATCTTCGGTGAGCGCGGGGATCGGGACGCGCACTACTTTGCCGTCGTTGGTGGGATTCAGGCCGAGGTCGGCGGTGCGGATGGCCTTGTCGATGAGCGGCACGGCGCTGGGATCCCAGGGAGAAATCACGATCATGGTGGCGTCCGGGGTGGTCACCGTGCCGAGTTGATTCACGGGCATGGGCGTGCCGTGGTAATCGACGCGCACGCTGTCGAGGAGCGTCGCGTTGGCCCGGCCGGTGCGCAGCGTGGCCAGCTCCTTGCGAAAATCGTCTACCGCCTTTTCCATTCGGGTCTTGGCCGAAGCCGCCGCGTCCCTGGTGGTCGCAATCGTCGTCATATCCTCATCCTCAAAATATCTCTCGCCTTCAAAAACAGCACTGTTTTGATCATGCCGGTGTGACGGTCGAACCCACGCGTTCGCCGAGCACCACGCGCTTGATATTGCCATGGGTGTTCATGTTGAAGACCACGATGGGCATGCCGTTGTCCATGCACAGGGAGATGGCGGTGGAGTCCATCACCTTCAGGCCCTGGTGCAGAACGTCGCGATAGGTGATCTGCTCAAAAAATTTCGCGTCGGCCACTTGCTCGGGATCGGCGTCGTAGATTCCATCCACGCGCGTCGCTTTCAAAATCACGTCGGCCTTGATTTCCATGGCGCGCAGTGCCGCCGCCGTATCCGTAGAAAAGTAGGGATTGCCAGTACCGGCCGCGAAAATAACGACGCGACCCTTCTCCAAGTGCCGCTGCGCGCGACGCCGGATAAAGGGTTCGGCTACCTGCTTCATCTCGATTGCGCTCAGCACGCGCGTGTAGACATCCTCTTTCTCCAGCGCGTCCTGCAAAGCCAGCGCGTTGATCACGGTGGCCAGCATACCCATGTAATCGCCGGTGGCGCGATCGATCTCGAAACCCTTTTGCCGCGCGCCGCGGAAGATGTTTCCGCCGCCGACCATGATGGCAATCTGCACGCCGAGCTCGTGCACTTCCTTCAACTCGCGCGCAATGGCCTGAATGGTCTCACCGTGAATCCCGAATCCCTGCGGTCCTTGAAACGATTCGCCGGAAAGCTTGAGCACAATGCGCTTGTAGACCGGCTCATTTTTTTTCGCAGGTTTGCTCAAAGCGCGCTTCGCGGCAGTCGTCTTCGGCATGATTCTCCGGTTTCGCTCGGAAATGCGTCGGAATTGTAACAAACAATGGTTGCTACCGCACAAGCGGGGCGGGTGTTGCGATTGAGGGATTGCTGGTCTTTTGGGTGGTTCAACTTCAAAGCCTTCTCGGCGCGTTGGTTGGTGCTTGTGCGTCCACCGCGTGATGCGGCTTACGGGCTGAAAGCGGCGGCCCTTCGGGGCTCAGGGTAAACAGGACCGGCGCGCTCCATTACCCCCCTCCCCCCGGTTTTCTGTAAGTGCGCATTCCAAAGGACTTAGCGAATTTGTGCTTTGTAAGTGCGGATTCTAAAGGGCTTAGAAACAGGTATTTTTCATTGTTCTTGCAAGTGCACATTCTGAAGGATTTAGTGCTTACGGGATTTTGCGGAGGACAAAAAAAGCGGCCAATAGGGGCCGCTATGAACAGTCGTTTACCAGAATCGAATAGTACATAGAAAAGATAGAAATGTCAAGCAAAATCGACGGGCTTAGTCGAAATTTGCGGCTGCAAGGGTAACTCCTTTGAGGGCCGCTACTTTGAGGGCGAGACGCTGGAAGCCATGGATCGCTTCTTGCTGAAATGGGGCGCAGCTTGCTGCGCACCTACGTGGACCTTAACCTGGAGTTTATTGCTGCGCTTGCGCCCCGCCATCCCAAAGAAAGAATCCAGGAGATAGATAAGGTTAGGCTGATTCTACGGTGGCGGAGGCGCCTCCGCTGACTTCGCCGACTTTGAAGCGGACGAAGCGGCGGACGGCGATGTTCTCGCCGAGATTGGCGATGGACTGGGTGATCATCTCCTTGATGGTGACCGATTCATCGCGGATGTAGTGCTGCTCGTAGAGACAATTCTCTTCGTAGAATTTCTCCATTTTGCCGGTGACGATCTTCTCGATGACCTGCTCGGATTTTCCGGTGGCGCGGGCTTGTTCGCGATAGATGTCGCGCTCTTTTTCGAGCATTTCTGGAGTAACTTCCTCGCGCCGGAGGTAGCGGGGATCGAGAGCGGCGATGTGCATGGCGATATCGTGGCACAGCTGCTGAAAGGCAGGGGTGCGCGCGACGAAATCGGACTCGCAGTTCACTTCCACGATGACGCCGATCTTTCCGCCGGCATGAATGTAGTGTCCGACCAGCCCTTCGCTGGCTTCGCGCTGAGCCTTCTTGGCCGCCGCTGCCTGGCCCTTCTTGCGCAAAATGTTGATGGCTTTCTCGATGTCACCGGCCGATTCCACCAGCGCCGCGCGGCAATCGCTGAATCCCGCGCCGGTGCGCTCGCGCAACTCTTTCACGAGATGTGCTGGAATTTGCATGGCTGGTTGTTGTGTGCTCATCCTTTTTTCTTTCCCGGTTCTGAGAATCTCTTTGACGCGGCCGAAGTGCGATTAGATGCGTCTGCTTACCGTCTGTTTGCAAAATGGCCCGGCGTATGGGTTGTGCCATAGCGCCGGGCCTGTTGAAATCTTATGCCAGCGCGATTTGTTTACCTGGATTCCTCGTCGGGCGGTACGGTTGTTTCCGCAGGCTCGGCGGCTTCCGGAGCTTCGAGGGGCACTTCGCCCTCGACGAAATCCCCTTCCTGCTTTTCGTATTGCTCGTACGCGCTGGTGTCGACGTACTCGACGCCTTCGACCAGGGCCTGGTCCGCCGCGGCCTTTTGATCGGCGACCTGGGATTGCTGATAGAGGTTATGCCCTTCCAGCACGGATTCCGAAATTTTTGAGGTAAACAGGCGAATGGCGCGCAACGCGTCGTCGTTACCGGGAATGATCCAATCCACCACGTCGGGGTCGCAATTGGTGTCCACGACGGAAACCACCGGCACGCCCATGCGGCGCGCTTCCTTCACGGCAATTTCTTCGGCGTTGGAATCGATGACAAACATTGCGTCGGGAAGTTGCGCCATATTTTCGATGCCTTCGAGATTCTGAAACAAATGCTTCATTTCGCGGTCCAGGCGCGCTCTTTCCTTCTTGGAAAGCTCCGCCATGCGGCCGTCTTCGTTCATGGCTTTCAGCAATTTCAGGCGCTTGATGGATTTCTGGAGAGTGGCCCAATTGGTGAGCGTGCCGCCGAGCCAGCGGTGATTCACAAAGTATGCGCCGCACTTCTTAGCTTCTTCCGCCACGGCTTCCTGAGCCTGGCGCTTGGTGCCGACGAACAAGACGGTTCTGCCGTGCGAAGAAATTTCACTTACGAACTTGCTCGCCTCGCGGAACATCTTTAGAGTCTTCTGCAAATCAATGATATGGATGCCGTTGCGCTCCCCGAAAATGTATTCCTTCATTTTGGGGTTCCAGCGGCGCGTCTGGTGGCCAAAGTGAACTCCGGCCTCCAGCAGCTCCTTCATGGTAATTTCAACTGCCAAGTTTCCTCCTTTAAGGATAGCTGCTTGCGGCAGCGAGTTGTTGTTTCTGACCGGTCTAAAGACCGGCCACTACAAACCGCTACAGAGCAGCCTTCTTGCCGGCAGCTTGCCGGCCGTGATCTCGTCCCGGTAAACCGGAACGGAGCTTGTTGCAGCCCGCTTCGGAAAGCGGGCGCTACAAAACCTGGTACAAAAACCCGCGAAGCAAACTACCGCTTCGTAAACTGGAAGCGCTTGCGCGCGCCCTTCTGGCCGTACTTCTTGCGTTCCTTCATACGGGAGTCGCGGGTCAAAAAACCATTAGTGCGCAGCGAAGGCCGGAGTTCGGGATTGAACTTCGCAATCGCGCGGGACAATCCCATGCGCACGGCGCCAGCCTGGCCGCCAACTCCGCCACCGCGAGCGGTCACCACGACATCGACCTGCTCGGCCATGTTGGTGAATTTCAGCGGCTCGGTGGCGTCATGCTTCCATGCAAAATTCGGAAAATATTGGTCGACCGTGCGCTTGTTGACGGTGAACTTGCCGGAGCCGGCGCGCAAAAACACGCGGGCGATAGACTCTTTGCGGCGGCCGGTACCGAGAAACCAATTTGTGCCCGCGATGGGTGTACCCGTAGAGCTCAACGATCCTCCTCAATTACAGACAACACGACGCAGCCTGGGGCCTGCAAACTTCACGCTTCAGGTAGCTCCCTACTCGACGAAGGAAGGCACCGCAACGTGCGGAACAGCATTTGGCGTACGACCCTTTACCGACAAAATCAGCAAGGGGCGCCAACCCTGGAGACTGGAATTACTGCAGGCTGCTAACCTACCAGAACAACAATCCCCCGAATACCAAAGCGCACAGCCTAAAGGCCGTGCTGCTGAAATCCTACATCGCCACCGCTTGCGGCTTCTGTCCGGCGTGGCGCGCCAGACCCGCGGCGTCGCGATAAATCCGCAGCTTCTTGGCACGGCGCGCGCGCAGCTTGTTCTTCGGGAGCATCCCGAGAACCGCTTCGCGAATCATCCAATCGGATTTCGTGGCGCGCAAACGCTTGGCGGGAACTTCTTTTAGTCCGCCCGGATAGCCGCTATGCGAATAATAAACCTTTTGCTCGACCTTATTGCCGGTCATGCGCACTTTGTCGGCATTGATGACTACAACGTGATCGCCGGAGTCCAGGTACGGCGTAAAGCTCGGCTTATCTTTGCCGATCAACATGCGCGCCACTTTGGTGGCTAGACGGCCGAGAACCTGGTCAGTGGCATCGACCACGAACCAGTTGGCGCCTTCCTTCAGCGCTTCGGCCTCTTCTCCTTTGGCTACATACGTCCTCATCGCCCTTAGTCACACCTTTCCCTGTAGAGACAAACAATGATATTAGAGCACGTACCGGCCGGTGTCAACGAACCTTTATCGTGGGCGGTCGTCCGCTCTAAACAAGCGAGCATGAACCGTCCCTTGTTCCCCATTCGCTTCTCGTGGTAACGATTCTTGTAAGCGGCTCGGTCGTGGTACCGAATGAGGCAGCCTCATGGGAGCCGATAGGAGGCGGAAATCTATGAGGATGAGGTAAAAAAAGCGCAGACCGTCAAGCCGCGCGCAACCCCATGATCGCCGCTTTCTCGGGTGCGTCCGTGTTCGGGGAGGTATTCACTGCGGTATCCAACATTGCTAACATGATCTGTCCTTGCGCGGCGGTGATGATTCCAGAGACGAAGAGCAAGAAGCCAAACAGCAGACCTACGAGCATAAGTGGGATTCCAAAGAACGGACTGGAAAAACACATCAGCAGCCCGATAACCCCGAAGAGTCCTGCGGCCCATACGGCAGCTTTCTTGAGCATGCCACCAACTTGCACCGTCGAGTTCGCAACGTTGTAAGCGTCTCGATATCGTCTTAGAAGTGCTTCCGCTGCTTGATTCATCGGCCCTCCCCGCTCTCTTCTCAGATTAGACCCACGCACAGCACTCAGAAAAGTTCCGCAAGTAGTTAGTTCTGATCAGTTAACAGCATGTGGGGTGGCTTCTGAGCCGGAAACGAATTCTCCGTTGAAGAAAATAGCAACTCCTTCTGGCAACTGCGCTAGGTCCTGCTAAGTCGGCTAACCGAACAAGTGCGGTACCGGGACTCCACTTGTCCAATTAGCGCGTTTACCAGAATTGGGTCTGATGGCTTGCAAACCCGCTTTCTGAGAAACGTCTGTACACCGCGGCAAGACACATGAAGGACGCTATGGAGAATTAGTTCCTGCATTGGCCATCGCTCCGAGCAGGGTGCCGTGGTATCTTGGCCGGGAAAAGATCATGCGTGTTTCAGAACCCAGGTCTGATAGCCCGAATACTCCGCGGAAGGGGCACGACCAACCTGCGGCCACTTCGGTACATGGCTGGCGGTATCACCACATCGGCATCCCGACTGACGTTCCACGACCCGGCGAATATTATCTGGAACAATTCAAGATGTACGTTTCCGCGTTTGAGACGAGTCCTTGTGGCATTCAATGGATGCGTTTCGAGCCCGATAGCCCAGTGCACGCCTTGATTAAGTCAGTCCCTCACATAGCGTTTGAAGTAGACGACCTTCAGGCCGCGATTAAGGGAAAGGAAATTCTCACTACCCGAATTCGCCTTCGGATGGCGTTACGGTGGCGATGATCCTCGATAGCGGGGCGCCGGTTGAGCTCCTCGAATTTCGGCGGGATCTGAGTAGCGGCCCAACGCGTTGAGACCGTCGGCGGAACGCCGGACGTCACGCAATAGACTTGTTCCCCAAGGTAGATCGATGTGATTGGCCGCACACTCTCCCACTACCGGATCAACGCAACCATCGGAAAAGGCGGAATGGGTGACGTATATCGGGCCACCGACAGCAGACTCGGCCGCGAAGTGGCACTTAAGGTTCTGCCGCCAGACGTGGCCAGTGATCCGGAACGCCTGGCTCGCTTTCAGCGCGAAGCGCGCGCCCGCGGCAGCGCTCAACCACCCGCACATCGTCACGATCCACTCAGTCGAAGAAGCTGACGGCGTGCAGTTTCTCACGATGGAACTGGTCGAGGGGCGGGCGCTCGATAGCCTGATTCCTCCGGGCGGCCTTCCCTTGGAGCAAATTGTGGGGATAGCCAAGGCGCTGGCCGAGGCTCTGGCGGCAGCACATGAGAAGGGTATCGTGCACCGCGACCTGAAACCTGGCAACGTGATGGTGACCGATGATGGCCGCGTGAAGGTTCTGGATTTTGGCTTGGCGAAGGAGCTGGGCACCGACAAGTCCAGCGATGCCACGATGACATCAGCCGCTGGTCAGACGGAAGCGGGTGTAGTGATGGGCACGCCGGCATATATGTCACCGGAACAAATCGCTGGCCGCGCGCTGGACCATCGGACCGACATTTTTTCGCTGGGCATAGTGCTGCACGAAATGGCCACGGGGCGGCGACCGTTTGAGGGGACTTCCTGGGCCGAACTGGCCTCCTCGATCTTGCGTGATAATCCGCCGCTGGTCACCGAAGTGCGCGCCGACCTGCCGAGCGATCTGGCACGTGTGATCCGGCGCTGCCTGGAAAAGGAGCCGCGCCACCGGTTGCAGACGGCCCGCGATATCAGCAACGAGTTCCTGGATCTGGCGCGAACCGCGACCGCGAAGCAGACGGCCAGTGGTGCGGCTCCGCGTGCTGTGGCCGCGGCCGATTCCGGCGCGGCACGAGCTGAAGAAGGGTTTTGGATTGCGGTGCTCCCGTTCAAGAGTGCGGGCACGAATGCCGAGCTGCGCATGCTCGCCGATGGAATCACCGACGAAATCGTGACCGGCCTTTCGCGATTTTCGTACCTGCGGGTGATCGCGCGGAGTTCAACGGCCCACCACGCGCAGGGCGAACTGGATGTGCGGGCGGTGGGGCGGGAACTTGGGGCGCGGTATGTGATGGAGGGGAGCCTGCGTCAAGGTGACGCGCAGTCGGGCGCGCACCTCTGGGCCGAGACATACGATCGTACGTTTCATCCGGAAGAGATATTTGCGTTGCAGGATGATCTGGTGCCCAGGATCGTCTCTACGGTCGCTGACACCTATGGCGTTCTACCGCGCAATATGAGTGAAGCGCTCCGGAATCAGGATCCAAAGCAACTGACGCCATACGAAGCGGTCCTGCGCAGCTTCGCGCATTTCCCGCGGCTGTCCGCTGTAGAGCACGCCGCGGCAGAGGCGGGCTTGGAGCGGGCCGTCCAACAGGCGCCGGGTTACGCCGATGGTTGGGCGATGCTTTCCATGCTGTACCGGGAAGAGTACACGCACGGATTCAACGCCAAGCCCGATCCCGTCGGGCGTGCCCATGCCGCTGCTCAACGCGCGGTGGAAGCCGCGCCGTCAAACCATCTTGCCTATCATGCCTTGGCCTCCGCGCAATTCTTCCGACGGGAGCTTCAGGCCTTCCGGAGCTCCGCCGAAAGGGCGGTGGCACTGAACCCCATGGACGGATTCACCACCGCGTATCTGGGATTTCTGATCGCGTATGCCGGGGATTGGGAGCGCGGTTGCGCTTTGGTAGACAAGGCCCGGGGTCTTAATCCCCATCATCCCGGATGGTATCGGTTTCCCTCCTTTTTCGATGCGTATCGCAAAGGCGACTACCGCGGCGCGCTAAGCTTTGCTCTCAAGGCCAACATGCCGGGCTTCTGGCGGACCCACCTTGCGCTCGGAGCGGCGTATGGACAACTGAGCGAACAGGAGGCGGCGCGAAAAGCCGTTCAGGAATTGCTTGCGCTGAGACCCGATTTCCCTTCCGTCGCGTACGAGGAACTCGGCAAATGGTGGGATGCTGCGCTCATCGAACACATCCTCGACGGCCTTCGGAAAGCGGGGCTGGAGATTGGCAGCAGCGAAGGTAATGCCGCTGGGCCCGCCGCGTAAGTCATAAACAATCAGGTGTTTCCGCACTCCGTCGGTGGTCGCCTGGGCGATTGGCCGGCCACTGGGATTCTTCCGCCGGCCCAAGGCGCGACTGAATTTTGTGGAACATCCGTTCCTCACTCAGCGTACACATGTCAGGACTTATCCAAGCAATTCGCGTCCAAGCAATACGCGGGTGTTGCCAGGGGGCAGGTAAATGAGTTCCTTCAAAGATCAGTTGCGGCAAGTCTTGCGCAGGCTTGGCCGGGCTCCGATGTTCACGGTGATCACGCTGATCACGCTGGCGGCGGGAGTGGGCGCGAACACGGTGGTGTTCAGCGTACTGGAGGGCGTGCTGCTAAAGCCTCTGCCCTATCCGCACACCGAGGAACTGGTGGGCGTGTGGCACACGGCTCCCGGCATCAACATTCCTGAGCTGAACATGTCGCCTTCCAATTACTTTATTTACCGCGAACAAGGGCGCACCTTTCAAGACGTCGGGATGTATCAAGGGGATTCCGTGAGTGTCACAGGAGTAGGAGAGCCAGAGCAGGTGCCTGCGCTCAACGTGACCGAGGCGACGTTGCCACTGTTAGGCGTGCAGCCCATGTTGGGACGGCTCTTCCGTCACGAAGATGATGTAGCGGGCGCGCCGGAGACGGTGTTGCTCAGCTATGGATACTGGCGCAGAAAATTTGGGGGCGCGGCCAGCGCGGTCGGACAAACGGTGGTGGTTGACGGAAAAGCGCGGCAGATCATTGGCGTATTGCCAAAAGGATTTCATTTCCTGGACTACGAGGATGCTGCGCTGATCGCGCCCTTTCAGTGGGACCGCAACAAGACACACCTGGGCAATTTTAGTTACGAGGGGCTGGCCCGCCTCAAGCCAGGGACGACTCTGCAGCAAGCGAATGCCGACGTGGCGCGCATGCTACCGATCGTCATGAACAGTTTTCCGGCGCCGCCGGGATTCAGCATCAAGTTATTCGAAGATGCGCATATTGGACCCAACGTGCGGCCGCTAAAGCAGGATGTGGTCGGTGATGTGGGCAGCGTTTTGTGGGTGCTGATGGGCTCGATTGGTATGGTGTTGCTGATTGCGTGTGCGAACGTGGCGAACCTGCTGCTGGTGCGGATGGAAGGACGAAGACAGGAGCTGGCGCTGCGCTCGGCACTGGGCGCCAGTTGGGGACGCATTGCCGGCGAACTCTTGCTAGAGAGCCTCATTTTGGGATTGCTCGGCAGCGTGGTTGGATTGGCGTTGGCTTTTGGCGCGTTGCGAATACTGGTGGCGATGGCGCCGGCAGGACTGCCGCGCATCAATGAAGTGGGGATCAATGGGCCAGTGCTGTTATTCACGCTATTGGTTGCGCTGCTGGCCAGCTTGCTCTTCGGGTGCGTGCCGATCGTGAAATATGCAGGCGCGCGTTTGACGACGGGGATACGCGAAGGAGGACGCGGGCTGAGCCAAAGCAGGGAACAACACCGCGCGCGAAATACCCTGGTGGTTGTTCAAGTGGCGCTCGCGCTGGTGCTGCTCATATGTTCGGGGCTGATGATTCGGACCTTTCGCGCGCTGACCAAGGTAAATCCGGGATTCAGTGGTCCCGCGGAGCTGCAGACATTTCGAATCTCGATTCCGGAGACGCACGTGAAAGAAGCGGACCGGGCGATTCGCACGGAAGAGGAGATTCTGCATAAGCTGGAAGCCATTCCCGGCGTCTCTACGGTGAGCATCGGGACCAAATTGCCGATGAACGGATTTGGCTGGCACGATCCGATTCTCATCGAAGGACGCACGTACGCGGAAGGGGAGTTTCCACCTATTCGCCTGTTCAAATTTGTTTCACCGGGATTTCTCAAGACATTGGGTACGCCACTGGTTGCCGGGCGCGAACTGACTTGGACGGACACCTACAACAAGATTCCGGTGGCCATGATTTCCGAAAACCTGGCGCGCGAATATTGGGGCGAGCCCGCGGGTGCGCTGGGCAAGCGAATCCAGGTGAGCACGAAGGATGACTGGCGGGAGATCATCGGCGTGGTGGGCGATGTTTACGATGACGGCGTGAACAAAAAGCCACCCACTTGCGTGTACTGGCCATTGTTGCAGGCGCGGTTTGAGAGCGACGATATTTCGGTGCGGCGCGATGTGGCGTTCGTTGTGCGGACTCGGCGTGCCGGTTCGGAGGCTTTCCTGAAAGATGCGCGGGAGGCTGTGTGGTCGGTGGACGCTAACCTGCCGCTGGCGGAGGTGCACACGTTCGAGTATTTCTACTCGAGATCGCTGGCGCGAACGTCATTTACCTTAATCATGCTGGGCGTCGCGGGCTCGATGGCGCTACTGCTGGGCGTCGTGGGGATTTACGGCGTGATCGCTTATTCCGTATCGCAGCGGACTCGGGAAATCGGCATACGCATGGCGCTCGGGGCCCAGCAGCCCGCGGTGACCGGGATGTTCGTGCGGCACGGATTGCAGCTGACCGGCATTGGCGTGGCTTGCGGGCTGATCGCGGCAGTGCTCGTGATGCGGCTGATGTCGTCTCTGCTGTTCAACGTGAACCCGGTCGATCCGGTCACATACGGCGCGGTATCCGTCGGACTTGTCGGCACCGCATGGCTGGCCAGCTATTTGCCCTCGCGACGTGCGGCCACGGTCGATCCCGTCGAGGCGTTGCGCGCGGAATAGTAACCACATCCTCATCGAGGTATGTACTGACGACCTCTACCTAAAGCACTTAACAATCATTCGGTGTGAATTCTAAATTCAATTCACCATGTCGCAGGCTGAAGATAGGTCGGCAGGTTACTGTAATTGATTTGCAGTATGCGATTTCGGGTGGGCTTAGGTGAGACTTACCTGCGGCGTGCAAGGCGTGTTATTTTCTGAAGGCTTTCCACGCAAAGGAGAAACAAGATGGCGACACCACAAAAAGCTCCCATGAAGCTTACGCAAGAGCCCGAGATTGCGACCTGGCCGGAAATGCATTACGTCTTTATTGAAAAAGTTGGACCGTTTCAAAATACTGCGCCGCAAGCCTGGAATGAATTGCATCCGCTGGTTCCGGAAGTTTCAAAGAACAACCAGACCACGGGGTATATGAGCTTGTACAAGGCGGGGCCGAAGATCTATCGTGCCGGTGTTTCGGTTGCTGCCGAGCCCAAAAATTTGCCGGCTAACCTCAAGCACGAGAAATTCAAAGGTGGCAAGTACAGCAAATTTGTCCTGACCGGCTCATACGCTAATTTGCCGCAGGCGTCCGGCCGCGTTTTCGAGATTGTCGCCGAAAAGAAAATCCAAATGCGCGACGACTACTGCATTGAAAATTACAAGAACGATCCGCGAACGACGCCGGAGGATCAGCTGGTCACGGAGATACTGATTCCGACCGTGTAGCCAGAGTCGCAGGCGAAGCGGGCTCACGCCCTCGCCACGGGGGTCCAGACTTGCATTGGCGTTTGGACCCTGTTGGCCCATGCATAGTAAGGGATAAACGTGAGTTGTACCGGACGCGATTTGCGCAGTGGTGCGTTGTGCGAAAAATACAGACCGCTGCGATCGGGTGATTCCTCGTAAACGGCCCCGGCGTGACGCAGCAGCAAAATTCCACCCAGCAAGTCCTTGTCAAATTTCTCTTCGAATTTACTGCTCGAACTTTTATCCGCACTGAGCGCGACGTCCTTGAGGGCCACGCCTTCGCCTTGATCGATTTGTTCCATGCAGTAAATCAGCGGACCGCGCTGCACCGCGACGCGACCGTTGTTCTCCGTGACTTGCGCATTGGCCTCCAGGACTTGCGTGGCCATATTGAATTGCAGCGTAACCGTGTCGCCTGCGGACCACCGCCGGCGAACCGGCAAATATTGTCCGGCAGCCGCACCCGCTATGAGCTTGCCGTTGACGGCGACTTTGGCGGCGTCCGTCCAACCGGGAATGCGCAAGAAGAGCGTGAATTCGGCAGGCTCGGCGGGAGCGACGGCAACTTGAACAGCGCCGTCCCAAGGGTAATTCGTTTTCTGGGTGATTTTCAGGCCCGCGCCATTTTCGAGATGCCAATCCATTTGCGAATTGTCGTAAAGATGGAGATACACGCCGTCACTGCTGGTGCTGTAGAAATATCCGGGCAGTGAAGCTAACGTGCGCTCCAGATTCGGCGGGCAGCACGTCGTGTCGTACCACTCGTTGCGAATCTTGTCGCCGTTCGAAGGATCAAAAGCCAACGGATTGCGATAACAATAGAGCGTGCCATTCAGGGACATACCGGAATTGATGCCGTTGTAAAGCGCGCGTTCGATGACGTCGGCGTACTTGGCTTCGCCGGTGGCTGCCAACATGCGCCAGTTCCACATCATGTTTCCGATCGCCGCGCGGCTTTCGCCATACGCGCGGGCGTTTGGCAATTCGTAGGAATCGCCGAAAGCTTCGCCATCGCTGCGTGCGCCGACCCCTCCGGTGACATACATTTGCGCCGAAACGAGATCCTTCCAGAGGACGTTCAGCGTCTTCCAATACGTCTGGTCTCCGGTTTCGAGGTAGTAGTCCGTAGCTCCGCAGCAAGCGTACATGGCGCGGACTGCATGTCCTTCGAGGTGGGTTCGCGACCTGAAGGGAATGCCGCAGAAATGATAGACATAATTTTCGTGTTTAAATTCAATGCGCGAATCTCCGGCGAGCAAATAGCGGGCGAGTTCGAGATGCCGCGGATCGCCGGTTAGCCGATACAGTTCGATGAGCGCCAGCTCCATTTCCGGGTGGCCGGAAAAGAGGGGCTTCTTATCCGCGCTGGGGCCGAAATTGGGCAACAGGAATTGATTCACGAAACGAATTCCGGCGTCGAGCAGCGTGCGATCTCCGGTGGCGCGATAGTAAGCAATCGCTCCTTGCAGCAAGTGGCCGATGTTGTACAGCTCGTGTCCCCATTGTTGGGTCTTCGGCTCCATCCGCTGAGAGGCGCGGTCGAGCACGTAGTAGGTATTCAAGTAGCCGTCGGATTGCTGCGCGGCGACGACCTCGCGAATATCCTTATCTACCACGGAGCGCAACTCCGGCTGATCATCGGATTGCAAGGCGAAGCCGGCCGCCTCGATCCACTTATACATGTCGGAATCGGAATACACCGGGCCGCGTTGCGGCGCCGTGCTCTTTCCGGTTAGCCGCAGGAAATTGTCCATCCGCCCGTTGACCTCCAGGAGTTTGCCCATGGAGGGAATGCTGGCGTTTACGTTGGTCTCGCGCCGCGGGGACCAGCAGCCCGCCTGAATGGTCACCGCATGAACCGGAACGCTGCGCAATTTCGCATGCGGCGATTTTGCCAGGTTCAGGATTCCCTGATCGCGCCACGGCAGCGTCGTCGTGAGCGCGACTGAATTTTGGCCCCGATCGAACGCGGCGTAGGAATCGGCCGGTTCTGGAACGAGTTTGTGCACGTGGGGCAGGATGGAAATGGTCGAAGCGGACACCGCGGACGATACGAATTTCCTTCGCGACAACTTCTGCTTGGTGTTCACGGGCGTCCTCCTTACGGCAAGCCTGGCCATCCTGGCGCTCATAATAACGCGAGCTGATGCGAATCTGTCGCGGGTACCGCTTTTTCTCGGTACGCCAGTTTCAGTACTTTTTAGCTGGAAAATGCCATTGCCAGGGGGCTCAACTTTGTTTAGTATTTCGGCATCGAACGTCCCCCAAAAGCTGGTGTAAATGACGAGCACTAACCTCTCTAGTCCTCGCAAGCAACATGTTCATATCCAGGTGGCGTTGCGCAAGCCCCTTCGCTGCGGCTTCACTGTGCTGCTTTGCTCTTGTTTGCTTTTTGGCGCAGCGCAATGCCGCGCGCAAGAGACACAGGATGCCGCGGAGGCAGCACGTCAGGAACGCGCCAGGAAAGAGCAAGAGAAGCAACCTAAGCACGTCTATACCGAAGAGGATTTGGGACGCGCAAAGATCCTGACGCCTGACGACGAAGCGCGCTTTGCGGCACAGCGCCGTCAGCTCTCGGCTCCACTGGAGCCGCAGCAGACTCCGCTGGATGCCGGCGCCGATCTTCCGCAACTTCCGCTCGGCGATGTCGCGCGGCGTTACCGCGATGCCAAGCTGGCCATGCAGGCTCCGACACCTTTCCATCTGCCGTTTGATGAACCTGCTTTCGCTGCACCGGCGATTTCCACTCCCAACGTGGCTCCGCCGCGGCCCAGCTTCTCACCGGTTCGTCCGAGTCTCGCGCCATCGCATGCGCATGCCGCAGTCGCTCCGACCGTTTCCAACCCAGAACCTTTGCATCGCGTCGATCCGTTTATGCGGCGTTCTGCCCCAGCCGCGCCATCGTCGCTCACGCGGGTTCCGAGCGCGCCTGCAGCGCGGCACTCGACCCCGAGTACCGCTTCCATCATCGGCAATCCGCAGCCGAATCTGGTTCCCAACACTTCCTCGCGAATTGCGCCGCTGAAGTTTGCGTCGCGCAACTTTGCGCCGTTTGCTGAGCAGCCAGATATGGCGCCGCCGGTCGCGCCTCCCGCCGCGCCGCAGCCGACCGAGGCTCCGACGATGGCTCCGCCTGCGAGCATTGCGGCAGTGTCGTCTTCGCCGTTGCGCACCGTCACCGTGCAGCCGGGCGATTCCCTTTGGAAGCTGGCGCAGCGAAATCTGGGCCGGGGCTCGCGGTGGCAGGAACTGCTGACCGCCAATCCCGGGATCGTCGACCCCAAGCGCCTCGCGGCCGGGACGGAAATCATCTTGCCCGCACAAACAACCGGCCTGAAAGCGGATGTGAAGGTCACCGTGCAACAAGGCGACACGCTCTCCAAACTTGCCCAAATCACCTACGGTCGCGCGGCGGCATGGCGCTGTATCGCGCAAGCTAATCCCGAAATCACCGATGTCAATCGCATCTATTCGGGCGAGCAGCTTTTGCTCCCCTTCTCTTGCCAACGATAACTTCCGATTTTTCGGCGCCCCGCTCGCCAGACAGGGTTCAATAGATTGCAAAGGAAGAAGGAAGAATATATTATATAAGGAGTATGGCACTGAACATTAAAGACGAGGAGACTGACAGACTGGCCCGCGAAGTCGCGGAACGTGCTGGGGAGAGCCTCACAGAAGCAATTCGCACGGCACTACAAGAGCGGCTGCAACGCCTTTCGGGGCGGCAGCGGGCCGCGACCCAGCGCGAGAAGCTTTATGAGATTCTCCAGCGTGTCGATTCGCTGCCTCGCAAGACCGATCTGACAGACGACGAAATCCTTGGCTACGACGAACACGGCATTCCTCGTTGACACACCCCGTCCATGGTTATTGACAGCTCTGCGCTGATTGCCATTCTTCTTAATGAAAAGGAACGCGAGCAATATGTGGAACTGATCCTCGCTGCCGAGCGAAGACTTCTTTCCGCCGCCACGGCTGTGGAAGCAGGCATAGTTTTGGAGTATCGCTCCTCGCAAATAGCCATTCGGGAGTTCGATCTTTTCTTGCATTTGGCGGGAATCGAAATCGTCTCGGTAGACGCCACCCAGGCTGACCGAGCGCGCATCGCTTTTCGCAAGTATGGAAAAGGACGCCATCCCGCCGCGCTAAACTTTGGAGATTGCTTTACGCACGCCCTCGCCGCAGTTTCGGGGGAGCCGGTTCTCGCCAAGGGAAATGAGTTCGAGCGGGCCGGCTTGAACGTTTGCAAGTGAACTATTACTCATTCCGAATTCTTCAGAGCAGTATTTTTCGCTAGAATAGAAGGCGAGGAATCGGCTTTGATTCATCGCCACGTCTTTCACAACGACAGCCTGCTACCCATCGAGAAGGTCCGGCTCTCGCCAGGACAGGCCGGGCTGGTCTGCGGGTGGGGACTGTTCACCACCGTGCGCATCTCACGCGGCGAAGCTTTCGCTTACGAACGTCACTGGCGCCGCCTGGAAAAAGACGCTGCGCTGATCCGCTTGCCTATGCCGTATACGGCCGCGAAAGTTCGTGTGCACCTGCATGAAGTCATTCGCGCCAACAATGTCACCGAAGGCAGCGCGCGCATTTATCTGGTCTACAATCAAGTCGGCTTTTGGCGCAGTGACGAGCCGCAACCGCAGGTCGATCTGATCATTTATTCCGCGCCATTGCCCGAATATCGTGAACCGGTCCGCCTGGGTCTCCGCCCGCACGGCCGCCATGCCGCCGCGCCCCTGGCCGGAGTAAAAAGCATCTCGTGGCTGCCGAATGTGTGGGCCGTGGCAGAAGCGCAAAAAGAGGGGTTCGACGAAGTGGTGCTGCTCAATGAGCGCGGCGAAGTTGCCGAATGCACAGCGGCCAACATTTTCGCCGTGAAGAACGGCAAGATCTACACGCCGCCGCTGAACTCTGGCTGCCTGGAGGGTGTTACCCGCGGGATCCTCGCCGAAATCGCCCCGGAAGCCGGAATCAACGTGCTGCAGCAGGTCCTCCGGCCGGAAGATTTGTACTCCGCTGACGAAGTATTTATCTCCTCGACAAACCGCAACATCATTGGCGTGGGCGAAATTGCCGGCCGCAAAATTGCAGCAGCGCCCGGACCCATCACTCGCCACATCGAGGAACTGTTCGTCGCCCACGTGACCGATTACGTCACTCGCCGCCACGCTGCCGCTACTCGCTGAATTACATCGTGCCCAACTCCATTCCAGGCGGTATCCCGACAACCGAACCGGCGCCATTTGACTGGCACCCTGATTCGGCATGGCGTTCCTACGCGTTCTACGTTCCCCGCCGTCCCTCTGCACGATCTCTAATCCTCGCGTGCGCCCTGTTTCTCTTGACGCTGTGCACGTGTCTCGTCGCCGGCACCCATTTCGCCATCGCCTATGCTCACAACGAAGCTGTTTCCTGGGACGAATTCATAGGCGCGTTCACGCTGATTTATCGCCACCCGTTGGCCTTGGCCGCCGGTCTTCCGTTTGCTCTCACACTGCTCGCCATTCTTCTCGCCCACGAACTCGGCCATTTTTTCGCTTGCCGTCATCACCACATTCACTCCAGCTATCCGTTCTTTATTCCCTTCCCCACGCTGATCGGCACGCTCGGCGCCTTCATCCTGATTCGCTCTCCCATTCGCACTACGCGCGCGCTATTTGACGTTGGCGCTTCCGGACCGCTGGTCGGTTTCGTCATCGCCGTTCCGGCCCTCATCTACGGCATTGTCCACGGCAAGTTCATTCCCGGGCTCTCGGTCCCCGCCGAGAACAAAATCATTCTGGGTGCGCCGTTACTCCTCCAACTCCTCGCACCAGTCTTTCATCACGGTGCCAATGCCACGAATCTTCTTCTGCATCCTGTGGGCCGCGCCGCGTGGGTTGGCCTGTTCGCCACCTCCCTCAACCTTCTTCCCGCCGCGCAACTGGATGGCGGCCACATCGTCCGCTCCATTAGCCAGCACGCACATCGGATCTGTTCGATCTTCCTCCCGGTGCTCCTGGCGGTGCTTGGCTTTCGTTATTGGCCTGGCTGGTATCTTTGGGCGGCCGTGCTGATCGGCATTCGCTTTCTGCGCACGCTACCCATCTACAGTCCCGAACCGCTCGGCTCGCGTCGCCTCGGTGCCGCCGTTCTGTCTCTGCTGATTTTCCTCTTGAGCTTTATGCCCGCCCCTTTTATCGAGTAGCAGAAGTCTTCATCGGAATCCGTTTGGAGTGCGGGAGTCTTGCTCCCGCTTTGGAGGAGCTTGCGCGTAGGAGCCCTTTCGTGAAAGTGCACCGCTCAAAAGCGGCGGCCCCTCGCAGTTCGAGATGAACAAGACCGCCGTACTCCAAGTCTCTTCCTTTCATGCAAACTTCCCATTGACCCGACTCAGCGCCGCAGGCACTCTTGTGCTGCCAAAATGGCCGCACCCGTTCCCACTAGCACCGAAGCGCCTCCGGCATCTTCGCCCACCTCCCTCATCCGCATTCTCCGCCAACGCGATCTCTTTCTGCTGTTCATCGGCTCGGTCATCGGATCAGGGGTCTTTCTGACGCCTGGCTTGATCTTGCGTCAACTCGATGGCTCCGTCGGCTACGCGTTCCTCGTGTGGATCATCGGCGGAGTCCTTTCTCTACTCGGCGCGCTCACATACGCCGAGCTAGCCGCAACCAATCCCGAAGCGGGGGGCTTATACGTATTCATCCGCGATGGCTTCGGCCGCATGTCAGCATTTCTTTACGGGTGGTGTTTGTTCCTGGTGATTGCCAGCGGCTCCGTCGCAGCACTGGCCCGGGCCTTCACGCGCTACCTCGCGGAAATCATCCCGCTCACACCGCTTGCGGCCACTTTTGTTTCTGTGGGCATGATCGCGGTGGTCACCGCAGTGAATGTCTGGGGCACCCGCAAGAGTTCCGATCTGCAAAATTGGACCACGCTGATCAAAGTGGGCATCATCGTGGTGCTCAGCGCCGTGTTGCTCACGCTCGGACACCACGTCCGCGAAATTCCGGCAGCGCTGAACTCAACACAGTCTGGATTTTCGCTTCTATCGAGTTTCGGACTGGCGATGATCGCGGTCCTATGGGCTTACGAAGGCTGGCAGTTCGGGACTTATAGTGCCGGCGAAGTCGTCGAACCGCAGAAAGCATTCCCTCGCGCGTTCCTGCTCGGTTCGCTAACCCTGACCGGCCTGTATCTAATCGCCATCGTCGCCTACCTCAACGCACTCGGACCCGCCGCAGCCACCGCGAGTGAAGCCATCGCGGCCACTGCTGCCACCGCGGTCCTCGGCCCCTGGGCTGGACGGGCGATCGCTTGCACCATCCTCATCTCCACGTTCAGCGCCGCCAACAGCGTCGTGCTCACGGCTCCCCGCGTTTTCTACGCCATGGCCAGCGACAATCTGTTCTTCAAGAAGTTAGCGGAGGTCCACCCGCGCTTCCGAACTCCGGCAAATGCGGTAATAGCACTGGGCATCTGGTCAGCCATCTTGGCCAGCGCCGGCAAGTTCGCCGAACTAATCGGCGGGGTGATCTTCATCGGTTGGATCTTTTACGGACTAGGCGCCGCCGCCATTTTCCCAATCCGCCGTATCAGAGCGGGTAAAGCCATACCTTACCGAGTTCCCGGCTACCCTTGGACTCCGTTTGTCTTCGTGCTAGCGGCGAGCCTCATCGTGGCCAACGCTATCTATCTCGCCTTCCATGACCCCACTCAATTTCGCAATCTCGCCGTGGCCATTCTTCTCTTCGCGCTAGGTCTTCCGGCTTACCTTTTTTGGCGCCGACGTTCCTCGCCGGCCGGATAGTCTGCGACTGGTGCGGGCAAGCTAACCGAGCCAAATATCTTGCAATGTGCGAGCTTGAAAAATCTGACCG
>Ga0307478_10001143_pt1 | contig 24044 bp, 20 predicted proteins | sample atmos_gasesECM4C_2_FD_203713 | JGI IMG/M metagenome (GOLD analysis project Ga0307478, IMG submission 203713) | Hardwood forest soil microbial communities from Morgan-Monroe State Forest, Indiana, United States - atmos_gasesECM4C_05 | ecosystem: Environmental > Terrestrial > Soil > Temperate...
CTTCGCGCGCAGAAAGTGATTAAAAGCAACTTCGTAGAGGGTGGCGGCGGAAGCGAAGGTGGAGATGTGGCCGCCGATGCCTTCCTGAATTTTGTTGGCCCGGATCACCATCGCGAGCGCATTCCAACGAACTAAACTCTTGATCCGCCGCTCCATTTCCTGACTGCCAGGAAAGGGCGGCTGAGTCTTGGATGAAATCGTGTTCTGGTAGGGAGTAGTCGCGGTGAATGGGAGATTCAGGCCTGCAGCCCTGCGGGCATGCAAAGCCAACTGCTGGAGGAGGCGACCGGCACGGTCGGGTCCCCCCTTCGCTAGCACATAGTCGAGAGAGTCGAGCCACTCTCGAGTTTCCAGGACTTCCAGGCCGTCGGTCTGCGTCTGAGCCACTTCTACGATCCCCCACAAGGATTGCTGAACATTTCATCATATTCAATTCCGGAGATTTTTGCTGGCACCAGAACGATGAACCAAAATTCCCCGTAACCTTGCAGCAGCGGAATGTATCAAAAGAAGTGGTATCTCCTCCGAGGCGAGCCATGGAGTACGCCGTGGCAGCAGGCAGGGGGATGTTTCGGTCGAGATCTAACGATGTTTCTATGGCAGAAGTGAAACCAAAGGTACTGTTTCTGCAGAAAGAACTTGTCAAGATAGAGAGTTTTTCCGCCAAGGTCTGTGCAGTGTGCGGAGAAATGGTTGCCTTGACGCGCCGCGCCGCGAAGGATTGGGACCATATCCGATATTGCAGTGCGGTCTGCCGCCGCATCGGAACGGTACAAAGGCGAATGGCGAAAGCCAGCTAAGGCTCAGGCACCAAAGTCTGCACGCGACCTACTCTGTTGGTCTCTTCCCGCTCGTGGTTTGTAGCACGCGCCGGTTGCAGGCCGCCGTCGCATTCATCCATTAAAGTTCCGCTGAGGGCGTCGATAACGATGGCAAGGGAGCGGATGCTCCCTTGGGAAACATCGTTTCCGTCCGGTGCGAGTTTCGTTAAGTGGTGGGCCCCGTCTCTCTGGTGCCGGTCGGAAGACTTTGCCGGGCAGCGCAGAACGCACCCGGCAAGATCTGCCTCATTCCCGGTGACGATTAGAGCCTTCTAATTTTCTGCCTTTTGGAAAGTCCCATTCGCCAAGCTTTGCAGACACTTCGCGATCTTCCTGATTGGTGGCTGACTTGCTGGAAACAATTGCGGAGTTCATTGACATGGATAGCGGATTCTATGCGGCCTGCGCGGGACTGAGGGCCAGAACACAAGCCTTGGAAGTGGTCGCCAACAATCTGGCCAACATCAACACTACGGGTTACTCGTCGTCGCAGGTAGATCATCGGAAAGTCGGTAAACTCGCAGTCGCGATTCAGGTGGCGTTTCAGGAGCTGGGAGTTTTTCCCGCCTCGGGCTCAGCCATCTCGCTGAACAGCAACGACCCCGTCCCCTTTAACACGGTGCAGGCAATTGAGAATGCGGAACGCACGGCTGCCCTGGGACGGGTGGTCCCCACGAGCAAAGGGGCACTCGGTGCATCGGAGAGCGGCGATCTCTCGAGCTTGCGGCAGGAGTTGGAAGACGCACTGGCACCCGAAATCCAGAAGAATGAAGTTGCGGTGACGGTAGGCCCCGAGGGATTGGTGATCAGTCTGCGCGAGATTGGATTTTTCGACAGCGGATCAGCGCAGATCCGGTCGAGCTCCCTTTCGGCGTTCAGCCGAATCGCCTGGCTGCTCGCGGACCGCAAGTATCGTCTGCGCATTGAAGGGCATACCGACAACCGGCCGATCCATAATGCACAATTCAGCGACAACTGGGAGCTATCGACCGCGCGCGCGACCGGATTGATTCGTCTGCTGATCGTGAAGTATGGGTTCGCGCCCGAACGGCTTTCGGCTGCCGGCTATGCACAGTACCATCCTGTGGCGGAGAACGATACGAACGAAAACCGCGCGCAGAATCGGCGGGTGGACATCGTCATTCTGGGCAAGCTGGCAAACCGCATTGTATTTTCATCGCATGCAGTCCCTTCCGAGCCGCCTGGGACTCCAGTACCCGACGCAGGTCCGCCCACCCCGACGAAACCTTCCCCTGGGGTCTTGAGTCCTGGCGGACAGTAACACATTGCTATTCATCTCGTAGCGGTCAGCATGGTTTGAAACGGATCAAGAACAATCTTCCTGGTCTCAGGCGGAACTGCGAAGCGAAAAGGAGTGTTGGGCTCATCGACCAGGACTGTCCCGAGTAACCGCGGCTTGCCGGTACCGACAGCATAAACCGGCACCGCAGAAACCAAATCGGTGGGAGCATCTTTCTCCACAATCGTTCCCGTCACTTCAGTGCCGTTCGCCTTCTTACTGAACTTCACGTTGTGTGTGGTGAAGTGAGGGAGAGCGACGCCTTCGACCCATCCCTGCACAAACCAATCCAGGGATTTGCGTCCCTCGTACCACAGCGATCGCGGAAGGTCTTCCTCGAATACCGAAAAGAGCTCTCTCGTAGTGATCGCTTTTCCAGCGTACCGTTCCCGCACTTTGCGGAGGTCGCGGAGAAATGGTTCTTCGGTGCCTGCGCGGCTTTGCGATGGACGGCCTGATTCGGCATCGAGGAGCATGTTGCGCAGCATGTGAAAAAGCCATGTGCCTCGGCCATAGCTGACTGCTTCATAGCCGTTCGGAAAGTGCGATGAATTCAACCGGAGGCCCAGTGTGACGGGGCCGGCGTCGCGGAGCGACTCGCCGTTGGCGTTTTTCTCCAGCAAATCGTCCCGATACTTGGCAAGAATGGTTTTAGCGTCACCTGGCCGAGTTGTCTCCATCAACATTAACGCGGAGTAGTTGGCCAGAGCCTCGACCATCCATTGATCGCGGTAGCTGCGCCAGCCTACCAGGTCTCCCCACCATTGGTGCGCGATCTCGTGGGAAAGGACCAAGCTGTTCATTGCGCTTTCGAGCGAGTTCCCGCCCAGATCCGTCGTCTGCTGCGGGGTAAGAAACGAAAAGCTCGAAAGAAACACAAGACCCGGCCATCCCTGGCTCGTTCGACCCGGCATCTGCGTGAGTTCGAGGGAACTGTAGGGATACGGGCCGAAGTGCCGCGAAAAGAAATCAAGGGCACGAGCCCCGTTGTCGGCAACCGCCTGTGCATTGCGCGCAGGAGAAGGTGCGATCGAACTCAGCACCATTGGTTCTGTACCCGGAAGCGGAGCAATCGTCGGCGGGGGGCTGACGACCACGTTCGGAGGCCGGGGAAAGCCTTTCTCCATGGCCCGTGCCGCATAGGCCTCGACCATAACGTGGTCGGCATGAGCCACTGCCCGATCATATCGTCCAAGATTGAAACCTGCGAGTACACTCGGCTCTTCGGTGACCCAGCGCGCGGTCTGTTCCGCAGGCTCGTTTCCGGCGCCCGCCCCCACTGTCCCCGAAGGAACCTTCTTGCCGGTTGCGACCAGCGTCCAACCTGGTGGGTAACGAAATTCCAAATCAAAGTCGGCTCTCAATAACCCGCGGTTGGGATACCAGGTTCCGCGGGCACCAACGTAAAGCAAGCCACCACCGGCTTCGGAGAGAACGTCGCCACTATAGACAAACCGCAGGTCCAGCTTCTGCCCGACGCGAAGACCGTCGCGAAGGGCTACGGCTACGAGATCGTTGCCTCTTCGCGAAAGTTGCGTGCCGTCAATGGCAGGGTTGTCGATGAACTCAACTGGATGTCCGTCGACCTCGACGTCTTTCACTTGAAGGTAGCGAGAGAGCTCGAAATACAGGGTCCGCTCCCCCGCATGCTTGGCCTCTGCGTGTAGCAGGGCTTCGGCGTGCAGGGTTGTCGGAGGCTCCACCCGCGCCCGAATCTTGTATTGCGAAACAACTACGTCGTCACTGCGTTCTTTCGGTTCGGCTTTGCTCCGGCTGCCAGCCTTCGTCGGCGTAAACGACGTCCATAAATCATAGTAAGTAAGACTTTCGACATTCCGGGTTTGCCCGGCCCAGACTTCCTCTACTCCTCGCGTATCGAAGTAGACGTCGAATGCGCCAAGTTGCCGTCCTTGCACGCGAGCGTGCAGCAAGCGATCGGTAGGATCCAGCACAGGGGACGAGATCGGAGTTGCACGGGTTTCTCCGGCTGGAGGCAGGAACCGGCTGAAGCTGGCCAGCAACCGCAGTGCGTCCTGTTCGGCCAGACTTCGGGCCGCGTCATTCCAGCGAAGACTGAAGTTCGGATCTTGCGCGGGGCGCAGGTAAGGTTGCAGCTCGGCAAATGTATTGTCATTGAAGCGGAAATATGCCGACGAGAAACGCTCTTCCAATATCGCCATCCCCGTGAAAAGAGTCATCGAGGCTCGTTCTACCTGGTTTGGCGGAGTCAGCAGCAGCTCGCCATCGCCTTCGAAAAAGGCGCCGGTCACGCGGCCGGCGACGTCAGCCGTAAAAGCGATCTCTCCGTCCTCGAGGAGTATCTGCAATGCTGGTCGAACAATCGAGACGTCGCGGATGTGGTAAGCGCGCGCCGGGTCCAGACCCACGCTCTGCAGTTTCAGATAGAGCGCTTCGGCAGGTTTTTGAGTGCTGACATCAGAAGCGGGCCCAGAGTTCCTTCGAAGCGTCGAGTTATCGAGTGATTGAGCCCGAAGCCCGCCCACAAGGCTTAACAGCAACGCGAGCAGAGCGCAGTTTGTTCTTAATTTGCCGGTTACTTGGGTCACCTATTGAGGCTCCCTACTGATTGTTAGAATGCGCCTGAGTGCGCATCCGTGTCATTTTTCAACTAGCGGTCCTGCTGATTTTCGCAGGGGCTGCCCCCGTGCGCTCGTTCGCCGACGTCATCCACTTGAAGAACGGGCGAAAAATCTGGGCCGACCACGTCCGCGAAAATGGAAACCACGTCGAGTATGACGTAGGCGACGATTCCTACAAAATTCCGAAGTCTTCCGTAGAGAGCATCGAGGCGGGTGGCCTTCCTCCGGCGTACGCGTCATCGGGCAGTTCGCAAGGCTCAAAAGATTTGCCCGCTTTCGTTCCAGCTGACAGTCTTGCCGGCCATGACGATTTGGCGACGAAAGTTGTTCACGACGGGAAGGTGGATCTTGATGCACTGACGGCCCTTGAGAAGGAAGGTAAGCCCGAGCTTACGGCAACGGCGTACTTTCTGGCGGGCAAGCACGAATTCGAGCATGGCAACCTGCCACAAGCTAAGCATTACTTCGAGACGGCACTTCGCTTCGAACCCGACAATTCCACGATTTTGAACTATTACGCGATGGCATTGGTGCGGTCGGGAAACGCGGCATCCGCCATTTCTTACGCCGAGCGATCTGTCCGAGCCAATCCCGACTCGGCCGACGCGTACACCGTGCTCGGCTATGTCGAGTTTGCAAGCGACCGGACCAAAGACGCGGTGCGCGCCTGGAAGCGATCTTTGGAACTTCGCCCGGACCCCGTTGTGGAGCAGTATCTGGCCAAGGCGCAACGCGAGGCGACGACCGAGGCGGATTTCTCGCAACGCGAAAGCAGCCACTTCACGTTGCGCTACGAGGGCAAGCAGACCTCGGAACAGCTTCGGCGGGAATTGATAGCCACTCTTGAGGCTGAATATGACGATCTGGTTCGCGAGCTGGGCGTAGCCCCCCGCGCCAGCATTCCGGTCATTCTTTATACAGAGCAAGCATTTTTTGATGTCACGCACGCCCCTTCCTGGTCCGGGGCCGTGAATGACGGCAAGTTGCGCATCCCAGTAAGCGGTTTGTCTTCGATGACCTCGGACCTGGCACGCGTACTGAAGCATGAATTGGCGCATTCGTTCGTGAACCAGGCCTCAGGCGGGCGCTGCCCCACCTGGCTTAACGAGGGCATCGCGCAGGCCGTGGAAGGGAAGTCACTTTCTTCGGATGGACGCCGACTGGGCCAGCTCTTCCGCGCTCAGCAGGCGATTCCCTACAACATGCTGGAAGGTGGGTTCATGCGCTTCTCCACTGGAGAAGCGGTGGTGGCCTATGCCGAGTCTCTGGCAGCGGTGCAATACGTCAGCGAAACCTATGGCATGAGTGATGCGGTCCGTATCCTCGAGCGTATCAGTCAAGGCAGTTCGGCGGAAGCTGCTCTTCGCGCGACCATCCACTCGGATTACGGGCAACTTGAAGGTGAGGTCGGCAAATACCTATCCAGCAAGTACGGCGATTGAGACGGATCGTCCGTCTCTTCCTAGTAGCCAACTCTTCCTGCGTGTGCTAGTTTCAGCCGTTCCTGGTGCGCCATGAGATCCCTCTTAAGCTGGCGGAAGAACAAGTCGACTCTGGCTATCGAGCCCGTTCCCTCAGCCTTTCCCAGCGTGCGGGGGGCTGCGATTGCCGCAGCGTATATCGGCCAACGCAGTGCGGGCGACTTTTACGACGTGATCCGCGTCAATCCCTCCCGGATCCTGTTCGGACTTCTCGATGTCGCCGGGCGTCGCGACCAGAACATGGACATCCTGCGCGCGGCACAGAAGGTTTTCCATGAGTCTGGAGCGAAACTGCTCTTTCCGCCAGAGGCCAATGAAAGTGATGCGATGACCGAACTTTGTCTTCAATTGAATCGGACGATTATGGAGGTCGCGGGAGGCGTGCACTCCAGCCCGGCTTTCGCCGGCTGCTACAACGAAGACCTGGGCATCGTATGCTACGTCAACTCGGGTCATACGCCCGCTTTAGTGCGTCACGCAAACGACATTTCCGAGTTGGGCGCAACCGGACTTCCGCTCGGACTGTTCTCCCTTGCTACTTCGGAAGCGAAGTTGATAGCCATGGAACCGGGGTCGGCGCTTGCGTTGGTTTCCCGTGGAGTAGTCGAAGCGGAGTGCGGGCGAGAGGAGTTCGGGCTGGCCCGGGTGAAGGCCTCCCTGAAGGCTTCAGCGCTGGCCGATGCCCAAGGCGTCTGCCACTCGATCCTTGATGACGTACAAAGATTTGTGGGCCGTGGGGCCTTCCACGACGATATTACGGCCTTGGCCTTGGTGCGAAACCTGGAGGCGTAGGCTTCTCCTACTGTCCTTCCGGGCTAGCGACATAGCATCCTCCGGGGGTACAATCTTTTAAAATCTTGTGTTTCCGAGGATCTGACGGAGTCGGCCGCATCCACGTACTCCCCGATGCCCCCATGAAGAGATTGTGTCTGGTTTGCTTGTTCGCCTGCCTTGCGATTTTGCCTGCCCTGAGTGCCGACACGGTGGTAGAGCAGATTATTGCCCGAGTCAACAATTCCATCATTACCAGCTCTGATTTTGCGCGCAGTAAAGAGCAACTCAAGGACGAATTCAAGCAGCAGGAGCCTAACGCCACCGAGAAACAATACGCTGAGAAGGAACGCGACGTCCTGCGCGATCTGATCGACCAGCAGTTGCTGCTGGAGAAGGGCAAGGATCTGGAAATCACTGCCGACACTGAGCTCATCAAGAAGCTCGATGAAATGCGCAAGCAGATGAACCTGGACTCCATGGAAGAGCTGGAAAAGGCGGCACAGTCCCAGGGTATTTCCTACGAGGACTTCAAGCAGAATCTGCGCAACCAGATCATCACGCAGCAGGTCATTGCGCATGAGGTAGGCTCGCACCTGAACATTACCAAGGAAGAGGCGCAAAAGTTCTACGACGAGCACAAGAGCGAAATGGAGCAGCCGGAAGAGATCCGGCTAAGCGAGATTCTTGTCTCCACGAGCAAATCTGAACCCGCTGCCAAACCCAGCCCGACTCCTGCCGGCGGCGCCGCTTTTGACGCGACTAAACCCATGGACGCAACCAAACCCATGGGCGCAACCACCCCCGCTGCGGCAGCTCCACCGGCGAACCCCTCAAGCGAGCCTGACGCGGACCAACTTGCTGCCGCGGAAGCCAAGGCCCAGAGTTTGCGGGAACAGATTCAGAAGGGCGCTGCCTTTGATGAAGTCGCGAAGAAATCTTCCGACGGTCCCAGCGCTGCGCAAGGCGGCGATCTTGGATTGTTCAAGCGTGGAACCTTGTCGAAGGAGTTAGAGGATCGCACCTTCGCAATGAAGGCGGGCGAGGTCACGGATGTGATTCGAACCAAGCAGGGTTTCGTGATCCTTAAGGTGACCGAGCACCAGGCGGCCGGCGTTCCGAGCATGAAGCAGATGGAGCCACGCATCCAGGATGCGCTCTACTACCAGAAGCTCCAGCCAGCGCTGCGGACCTATTTAAAGAAGCTGCGCGAAGAGGCATTTATCGACGTGCGCCCGGGATTCGTGGATAGCGGAGCCAGCCCGAACCAGACCAAACCGGTCGAAACCGAAAGCAAAGAAGCCAGCGCAAAAAATCTAAAGAAAAAGAAAAAGCTCGGTATCTTTAAGTAGGCAGGACGCTGCGGGCTCGCTCGAACGGCCCTTCTCCAGTGAGCCCTCAAAACGCATGAAAGATTTCTTCATCGCCGATTGCAATCAACAGGAAAACAAGATCATCACCTCGAGCTTTGTGGTGGTGTCGAAACAGGTCAAACCCAAGAAATCCGGCGAACCTTACCTCGCGCTCACACTGGGCGACCGCAGCGGACAGCTCGAAGCGAAGATGTGGGACAACGTTGAGGAGGTCCTCGACGCTTTCGAACAGGATGACTTCCTGAAGGTGAAGGGCCTCATCAACAAGTACAAGAACCGTTTCCAACTCACCGTCCACAAGCTACGGAAGCTGGGGGAATCGGAGATAGATTTTTCCGACTATCTCCCGAAAACCACCAAGGATATCGACGAGCTTTGGAAGACCCTCGCGGCGTTTGTCACGAGTTTCGAGAATCCTTACCTCAGGTCGCTGATTCAGGCGTTCATGGCCGACCCTGAGATCGCACAAGCCTACCGCAATGCTCCGGCGGCGAAGACCCTGCACCACGCTTACATTGGTGGTCTGCTGGATCACGTTGTATCCCTGTGTCGCTCGTGCGATCTGATTTGTCGCAACTATCCGCAGGTGAACCGGGATCTCGTTCTGGCCGGGGCGTTTCTCCACGATGTGGGCAAGATTCACGAACTGACCTACAACCGGTCGTTCACCTACACCACTCGCGGACAGCTTCTCGGGCACATGATCATCGAGCTTGAGATGTTGCAAGCCAAGCTTGCCGTGGTTCCCAATTTTCCTCCTGAACTAAAAACACTGCTTGAACACCTGATCATCAGTCATCACGGAGAATACGAGTTCGGATCGCCGAAGCTGCCTATGTTCCCGGAAGCGTTGTTGCTGCACTACATGGACGATCTCGACTCGAAGATGGAAAGCATGCGGGCGCTCTTCGAACGCGACTTAGATCCGGATAATCCATGGACTACGTATAGTCCTTCGCTGGGCAGGCCACTGTTGAATACAGCGAAATTCCTGGCGCCAAGAGATGCTCCAGTCTTGGAGCCGGCGGCCGCATCCCAAACGGAAACGTTGCCCTTGCCAGGTCTGGGGTTGCCGGACGAAGCAGAGCCCACGCCCGTTGCCACCGATACTGGTAGTAAGAATTAGTCCGACACTGATGGTGATCTCTCTGGCCGATAGTTCACTGGTGCACGAAAAAGCTCGTACATTTCACCGAACGGAGGTTCTTATGCGATCACGTCTCGTAGCGCTGACTTTGACTTGTTGTCTGATCTTTACGGTGATGGCTTGCAACAGCCGGCCGCCGGCGAATGATGCAGGAAACGCCGGGTCCGGCGCGCCCGGATCGAGTACCGATGCCAACAATCCCGCGAACGGCAATTCTCCGGCGCCTGGTTCCCAGGGCGGCAGCTCGGGGGGCGGCATGGCTTCGGGCAAGTCTGCGATGCAGAGTCCGGCAACACGCCAGCCGCTGGTCGTTCCGCAAGGCACGGTTCTTACGGTTCGCCTGGGTGAGGGGTTGAGTTCGAAAGAGAGTCAGGCTGGGCAAACGTTCACTGCTTCCCTGGTAAATCCAGTCGAAGCCGACGGCAAGGTGGTGATCCCGGCGGGGGCAACCGCTACCGGAACCGTCGTGGCGGCGCAGGCCGCGGGTAAATTCAAGGGTGCGTCGCTTTTGCAGATCAAGTTGGATTCGGTAACAATCGGAGGCAGGCAACGCGCGATCGAGACGTCTTCCGTGAGCCGAAGTGAAAAAGGAAAAGGGAAGCGCAGCGCGGCTCTGATCGGCGGTGGCGCGGGAGCGGGAGCTCTGATCGGCGCCCTGGCGGGAGGCGGCAAAGGAGCTGCGATCGGCGCTCTGGTTGGCGGCGGCGCAGGTACTGCGGGCTCGGCCTACACCGGCAATCGAGACATTGTTCTACCGGCTGAATCCGCTTTGACTTTCAAGCTGGAGGCTCCGCTGGAAGTTCCGCAATAGTTTTGACCCGGTCTACAAGCCTGGCCCCAAGGAACGCTTCCTTGGGGCTACATTTTTTCCACACACTCCCCTCAGGCAGAATAGAGCACACCCATGTTGAATCTCTCGGCGTTCGACTTGCTCACCTTCGATTGCTATGGAACGCTGATCGATTGGGAGACCGGAATCTTCTCGGTACTGAAGCCGCTTCTGGCTGCGCATGGAAAGTCGATCACCGATAGTGAATTGTTGGCGCTTTACGGGGAATTCGAAGCTCAGGCTGAGGCAGGCCCGTACCGCTCCTATCGCGACGTGCTGCAATCAGTGGTACGCGAGATTGCCGCCAAGCTCGGATTTGCAGTCACGCAGACAGAGGCTGAGGCGCTGGCCGATTCAGTGCCTGCCTGGCGCCCATGGGCCGATACGGTCGCCGCACTCCAACAACTCGCCAGCCGTTATCAACTCGCCATCATTTCGAACACCGATGACGACCTCTTCCGAGTCACGCAGCAATACTTACCTGCCAAATTTGCCGATGTGACCACGGCGCAGCAGGCACGCTGTTACAAACCCGGGCTGGAGATTTTTCGTCTCGCTCTGGAAAAGGCAGGAATCGCGAAGGACCGCATCCTGCATGTGGGGCAAAGCGTATATCACGACGTGCTGCCGGCGAAGTCTTTGGGGCTGGTAACGGTGTGGGTTAAGCGACCGTCGCCCCGCACCGGAATTGGCGCCGTCAAGCCGGCGGCTGGACACCCCGACCTTGAAGTTTGCGATCTCGCGACTTTGGCCAGACTGGCGGGATGTTGATCCAATTCGCGATCAGAACCCTGCAGGCACCTTGACGATTTTTTTTCGAATCGCGCAATGCACCAGTTCGGCTTTGTTGTGGATGTCGAGCTTGCGCATGAGATTGAACTTGTGCGCTTCGACCGTTTTCAGGCTGAGACCCAGCATGCCGGCAATCGTGCGGACCGTCTTGCCTTCCGCCAGGTGCTTCATGATTTCCGTCTCTCGCGGCGTCAGACCAGCACTAGAGGGCCGCGAGCGTTCGGGCAATCGTAATTTACCGTTCTCGAGCAACCCACTCAGAACCTCGGGACTCACAAACTTTCCGCCGTTGCGTACTTCGCGGAGCACGCTGACCAGCTTGCTTGCCGGCGTGTCTTTCAACAAGTAGCCGGCCGCGCCCGCTTGCAATCCCTGCATGACGTAGTCTTGGTCTTCATGCATGGTGAGAAACACGACGCGAGTATCCGGAAAGTCGCTCTGAATCACGCGGGCCGCTTCGAAGGGAGAGAACCCCGGCATGCCAATATCCATCAGCACAATGTCGGGACGCAGTTCAGTGACACGCTTTAAAGCCTCGGCGGCATCGCCGGCCTCGCCAACGATGTCCACGCCTTCTTCATCTTGTAAGAGTCGACGTATGCCTTGCCTTACCAGGACGTGATCGTCCACGATCAGGCAGCGGATGTTGCTTTCCCACGGATGTTGCTTTGTGGTCGGGTCTTCCAAAAACACCATTCCTCCCAGGCCAGAGACATGAAATCGCCAGCTTGGCGGCGCGCGGCTAAGGCAGGTTAGATCGAAGTGTTATGGCGATTCTACCGTTTCAACTGGCGCATGTCACCGTGCAAATTGCTGATTTTCCAACTCGACCGCCGTGTCAAAAAAGGCTCATCAGTTAGAATCATCAGTTTATGTTGCGCTATTTCACTTCCGGGGAGTCCCACGGTGAAGCACTGGTTGCTTTCCTGTCGGGTCTGCCTGCGGGTCTGGCCGTGGACCAGGAGTTTGTCGATCGCGACCTTTGGCGAAGGCAACAAGGTTATGGTCGCGGCGGGCGCATGAAGATCGAGACCGATAGGGCGCACATTCTTTCGGGTGTGCACCACGGCATCACGATCGGGTCTCCGATCGCAGTGCTGCTCGAGAACAAAGATTGGAAAAATTGGCAGGAAGCGTTGCCGGTCGCCGCGGGCGATCCCGCCAAGCATAAAGCCGTGAAGTCGCCGCGGCCGGGCCACGCTGACCTGGCTGGAGCATTAAAGTACAACTTTTCTGAAGCGCGTTACGTATTGGAGCGAGCCTCGGCACGCGAATCGGCGGCCCGTGTTGCGGTCGGTGCGATTGCCAAGCTGTTTCTACGGGAACTTGGCATGGAAGTGCTTAGTCATGTCATCTCCGTCGGCTCGGTGAACGTGGAACGAGCGGTCTCTTGGGACCAGATCCAAGCAATCGGCAGTCAGAGCGAAGTGCTTCTCAGCTGTGCCGATCCCGAAGTCGAGTCGCGCATGAAAGAGGAAGTCGACAAGGTGCTGAAGACGGGAGATTCCGTGGGCGGCGTCTTCGAGGTGGTGGCCCACGGTGTCCCGCCTGGATTGGGCACCTATGCGCAGTGGGATGAGAGGCTCGATGCGCTGCTGGCGGGTGCTGTGATGTCATTGCAGGCGGTGAAAGCAGTGGAGATCGGATCGGGCGTCACGGCAGCCGCTTCTCCGGGCTCGCAGGTGCACGACGAAATTGGCTACGACGGATCAAACGGATACACGAAGTTCAGCCGCTCCAGAAACAATGCCGGAGGCATTGAGGGAGGAGTTTCGAACGGCGAGGAGATTCGCGTTCGCGGCTACCTCAAGCCCATCTCCACGTTGCGGAGACCGTTGCAATCGGTGGACTTTGCCACGCGCGAACCTGTCAAGGCGGCCTACGAGCGCTCGGATGTGTGCGTTGTGCCCGCGGCGGGCGTTGCGGGCGAGGCCATGGTTGCTCTGACTCTTGCGCGAACCGCTTTAGAGAAATTCGGCGGCGACTCCATGGTGGAAACCAAGCGAAATTTTGCCGGCTATTTGGAGCAATTGAAAAACTACTGATACTCTCGCCTGCCAGCGTGAGAGCTGACGATTGAATGATTTATCCGATTGTGAAATACGGTGACCCCGTGCTCGAAGAGCACGCCGAACCCGTGACCGCTTTCGATGACGAATTGAAGAAGCTGGTCGAGGATATGTTCGAGTCGATGTATGCGGCGCACGGAGTGGGGCTGGCGGCGCCGCAGATCGGGATTTCGAAACGCCTTGCGGTCATCGATACGTCGTTCAAAGAAGATCCCGACGCGAAGCTGGTGCTGGCGAATCCCGAGATCCTGCATACGGAAGGCCGCCACACACAAAACGAAGGGTGCCTGAGCATTCCCGAGTTTCGCGAAAACGTTACTCGGCCTCGAACCGTCACCATTCGCGCCCAGGACGTGAACGGAAATTTCTACGAGAAAACTGGAGAAGAACTGCTCGCACGTGCTTTTCTGCACGAAACCGATCACCTGAACGGAAAGCTCTACATCAGTCACATCAGCGCTTTGAAGCGCGACCTGATGAGACGCAAAATCCGTAAGCTGATGAAAGCCGGAGAGTGGTAAGGTTCAGGAGCTTTGTTTATCGTTTAGGTCGCGCTCGCTCCGTTGATCGTCACTCTTCCTGTCATAGTTTGGCGTTTCGCCGGGTCATTCGGCGATCAGCTATTGACTGAAAATGAATCTCGTCTTCGCTGGTACTCCGAGTTTTGCCGTCCCGACGCTGGAGAAGCTGGTTGAGGCAGGATTCCATGTGCGCCTCGTTGTGACGCAACCAGACCGCCCGCGCGGCCGCGGCATGGAGACGTCGGCATCGCCGGTGAAGAAGAGTGCGTTGCGGCTCGGGATTCCTGTTCTGCAACCGGACAAGATCAAGCACAACCCGGATTTTCAGGCAGAACTGAGTGCGCTGAAACCGGACGCCATCGTCGTCGTGGGGTACGGGCGGATCATACCGCAGTGGATGATCGATCTGCCCGCGCTCGGCAACCTCAACGTGCACGCGTCACTCCTGCCGAAGTACCGTGGTGCCGCGCCGATCCAATGGGCGATTGCGCAAGGGGAAACCGTCACTGGCGTTACCACGATGCGAATCGACGCTGGGCTCGATACGGGGGACATTCTGCTTCAGCATGAGCTCGCCATTGCTCCCGAGGACACCGCCGAGACGATTGCGCCGAGGTTGGCCGGAATCGGCGCGGAATTGATGACTGAAACCCTGCGTGAACTGCGCACCGGCACAGTTCAGGCAAGGACTCAGGATCATGCGCTTGCTACGCTTGCGCCGATTCTCAAAAAAGAAGATGGCCAAATCGACTTTCGCCGCTCAGCCATCGAAATCTGGAACCGGTTGCGGGGATTCCAGCCCTGGCCCGGAGCGTTCACCAGCTTTCGTGGGAAGAATCTGCATGTCTGGAAAGCGCGTCCCATTGATGCCCGCGTCCCTGCCGGCACGATTTACCTGGAGGGTCACTTGCCGCTGGCCGGATGCGGCTCGGATACGGCACTCGAGTTGATCGAAGTACAGGTCGAAGGCAAGAAGCGAATGTCGGCACAGGATTTCGTGAACGGCTATCGGCCATATGATGGGGAGGTTTTGGGCGGCCAACAGCGATAGGAAATGTATTCGGAATGTCTTCAATCGTAGTCATACTCGTACCTCCCCACTAGAACGGGGAACAGCCCTTTCATGTCCGCTTCTCCCGCACGCGTGGCCGCTTTTGACATTCTGCTTCGAGTCGAGCAGGAGGACTCCTATGCTTCGGAGCTCTTACATTCCAGGCACTGCGCGGGTCTGACCCCGGAAGATAAAGGACTCGCTACCGAACTGGTCATGGGTGTTCTGCGTTGGCGATCGGTACTCGACGCGGGTATCGCTCGAGTCTCTTCCCAGAAGCTCGACCGCCTCGATCTGGAAGTGCTGACCGCGCTACGTATGGGAGCATATCAACTCGGATGGCTGGAGCGCGTGCCCGCCCGGGCCGCGATTCATGAGAGCGTCGAACTGGTAAAACGAGCTCGCAAGCGTTCGGCGGCGCCGTTCGCGAACGCGGTGTTGCGCGGGCTTGCCGACAATCATCCATCAAAAGTCACGCAGGAGGAACTCGCGAATGCGGCCCAGGATCCGGCCGCGCTCGCCGGCGCTGCCGCCCATCCCGAGTGGCTAGTACGCGACTGGTGTACGGTGTTTGGCATCGAGATCGCCCGGCGAATCTGCACCTATAACCAGAAAGTCCCGGTAACCACAATTCGCTTACGTACACCCAGTGCAGAGGACGTGTTGCGCACGGAAGGAATCATGCTGGTTCCTGGCTCGTTACTCACCGACGCACGAAGGATCGTCTCTGGGGACGTCACGAAAACGCACGCCTTCGCGGAAGACCACATTGTCATCCAGGACGAAGCGTCACAACTGGTCGCGGCTTTAGTCGGCGAGGGATCTCGCATCCTCGATTGTTGCGCGGCTCCCGGTGGCAAGACCTGGGCGGTGGCCGACCGCAACCCGAATGCAACGGTGCTCGCGGTCGAACTGCATCCCCACCGGGTAGAGCTGCTGCGCAAGCGCGTGCATGCGCGTAACGTCCAGTTCTTGCATGCGGATATTCGGGAACTGCCGGTCGAGCAACGGTTTGATCGCGTGCTGGTGGACGCACCTTGTTCGGGTACCGGCACGATTGGCCGCAATCCGGAAATCAAGTGGCGGCTCGCGCCACGCGACATCGCGGATTTGCAGGCCCGACAGATCGCGATTCTCGAAGCTGGAATGAAGCACGTCGCCAAGGACGGAAAGCTGATCTATTCCACTTGCTCATTGCAGAGCGAGGAAGGGGAAGAGGTCGTCGCGAAAGCATTGGAGGCGAATCCACAGGTTCGATTGCTGGACATTGGTTCTGAACTCAAGACACTTCGCGAGAAACACCAAATGATCGCCGATGCCGGCCAGGAACTCATTCGAGGATCCTTCTTGCGAACGATTCCAGGACTCAAGCCTTGCGACGGGTTCTTCGTGAGCGCCTTGCAGCGCGTCGACTAGAGTAGCGTTGGACGTGGGTTTAGCGTACTTCGAAGTTCACTGTGGCGCCCGCGCCGACTCTTTGTCCCGGCGCCGGGTTTTGCGAAACGATGATGCTCGCCGGGGATGGCTGTGGCGGCGAACTCGGTAGGGCGCCTGCGCCTGTATCTGATGTTCCTGAGGCCGTGACGGTTACTGTGCCAACGTGAAATCCCGCATCGAGTAACGCGAGATTCACGCTGCCAAGGGGCTGGCCGAGGAAACTGGGCATCACAAAGGCGGCCGGCGGCGAACCGGCGCTCATCAGCAGATTGATTCGCGGGACGGAGACGCCGCTCGCATTTGGTGGCGGGCTCTGGGCAACGACCTGGTCAGCGTTGGAACCCGGCAGTTGCAACGACGCGATCGCTCCGACGTCAAGTCCGCGCCGGCGGATATTCAAATCGGCGGCGCGACCACTCTCGCCCAACACGTCGGGAATCGCGACGCGCTGCGGTCCCAGGCTTTCAGCAACGCGCAGCTGCCAGCCGCGACGCACCTTCATCCCCGCTTCTGGAACCTGCAGCATGATCTTGCCCTCGGGCAGGTCAGCGCTGTAGTACTCGCGCTCAATCGCCACAGTCAAGCCAAGGCCGGCAACAGCTCGCTCGGCTTCCGCTGGGGAAAGGCCAACGACTTTAGGTACGGTAACTTCGCTGCCATGGATGGCAAACCGCATCGCGAGCAGCGCAGAAGCCATCGCCACCAGAAGCAGTCCGAGCGCGACCAGGGCAAATCGGAAGGCGGATTTCACGGATGACCTGGGCTCGTGGTTCCGGAAGAGTCAGGGGATTCCTTCAACTTTATGCGCTCGATATGCCCGCCGCGGTCAATGTCGACTTCGTGCTCCTTGGGAAGAGGTGGCTCAGTTGATTTCACTTGTATGGTCTTTCTCCGCGCCTGAGTTGCGTCGAGCGTTTGGACTGGAGGCCGTTGGTCCTGGTTGCTGTCGGAAGGGTTGCGAATCGCCAACTGGATGCGTCCCTGCTGCGCCGCGAAAGCGAGCTTTTCTGCCTCTTCGGGTGTAACCAGCAGGGTCACCACGTGCGTCTCGCGCGTATCTTTGCCAACAGAGCCTTCGAGCTGCGATCCAGTCGCAAGGATCCGCACGCGCTGCACGACAATCATGCTCTGCAGCCGGCGACCGTCGGCGCCCGGGCCGGTCACGAGTACATCGACCACGCTGCCGGGCCGGGCGAAACCGGCGACCGAGGTTACGTCGTTCACACTCACCGCCGCTGCCCGCATCCCTGTGGGAATCAGGCGCTCCACGCGATCTTCCTTGTCGGCCACCAAATTCGATGAGGTGACGAAACTGCCTTTGCCCAACGGCAACAGAATACTTTGCCGCAACGCGGCCGACGTGGAATGTAGCACTCCATCGGGCAGAAAATCCGGCGGATACGTCAGCACCTTCAGATCGCCCTCCTGGAGCGGTTCTCCGGGGGAGAGGTCATGCGCGGCGACTACCACCGCGACTCCGGGGGTGGTTCGAACGATTTTTTTCTGCAGGGAACGATATACGACCGAGCTGGAAAAGCCACCTAGGAGCAGGGCAGCCAGGCCGATAAAGAGAAGGCGTCTACGAATCATGTAATTCTGCCTCGAATTGGGTTAGCTTGCGCTTGTGCCGCAATGCTGTCAATAGCGCCCGGTTTCCGACCTTCTTGTGTGTGTCGACAGACGAGTGGCGAGCGCACGGTCTTGCTTTTTCGGTTTCCCCTTCTGTTCGGTCACTAGTTACCAAAGTCTGTGTCCGCGAGGGCCTTTCGGCAACTTCGCACAGCACTCCTGAGACGACGATCTGGAGTGGCACTTCGGGTTAACTTAGTCCGTACAGGACGGCCTCGCCGTTGGGCAATGCCGTTACTTACTCCTTCGCAACAAGGCAGTGATTATGCACAAAGCGAATTCCCCCGCACCGCTTCGGCGCAGCTCGCGCGTGCCGATCAACGTACCCGTTCTCGTGACCAGCCTCGAACCCGGTACTCGCTTTTCCGAAGTGTGCGAAACCATGGTGGTGAGCGCGCACGGCTGTTCGCTGCGCTCGCCGGCACAACTGGATGCCGGAGTGCTGCTTCACTTTCACAGCAAGGAGGGGCGCGAGACCACGGCCAAAGTGGTGTACTGCCAACCGCTGGAGTCCGATCGCTCCGGTTGGCGACTCGCCGCGCGGCTCGATCGTCCAGAGAACTTCTGGGGTCTGACCACGTATCCGTCGGACTGGGCACAGCTGCCGCCGCCAGCCGCGCCGACGAAGGAAAAGTTGCCACCGAAACTGGTGGCCAAGGCCGCTCCGCCGCTCGATCCCAACAGCGTCTCGCCCTCACTGAAGGCGATGTTCGACAAGATTCAGAAACAGGTCTCTGACGAACACCTGCGCGGCCTGATTACGGAGATGGTGCAGCCGCTGATGGCAGAAACCGCCGACCTGCGGGAAAAGATGAGCCGCGGGCGCAGCAAGTTCGAAGTCTCTCTCTCGCAAATTCCGCCCGAGCTTCAGGACCAGATGGAAGAGCGCCTGAACAAGAATCTCGGGCCTCGGGTACTGGAGGAGACACGGGCCCAGGCGAACCAGGTACTCGAAGCGGCCAAAACCGCGATCGACAAGAAGACGGCTGCAGCCCACGACGATTTCCTGAAGCGGGTCACCAGCGAACTACACACGGTCGAAGAACGTGCCCGAGCCCTTTCCGCCGACATCGCCGAACACCAGCGCGAAAACCTGAATCGCGGCATGGGTGAGTTCCATCAGCACGTGGTGGATGCTGGTAGCCGGCTGAAGCGGCTAAGCGAAGACCTTCTCCAAGTGATGCAGCACGATCTGGGAGAGGACCACGATATCCGCCGCCGCGAACTCGACCAGGCGCAGGCCTCCATGATGGCCGAGAAAGCGCGCATCGACAAGGAAGTGGGATTTCTCGATGGCCGCATCGCCAAGCTGGACGAATCGGCGAGCAACCTTGAATCCGGCCTCGACAAGCGACTGGGGCAGATGGCCAGCAATACGCTGGCCGAAGTACGGCGGCAACTGGAGGCCGCTGTTGATGAGATCCTGCTCGAGCTCGAGACACGCAGCTCGCGCGACCTTGCCGTCCGGGTAGAATCGGCGTGCTCGCAACTGAAAACCATCCAATCCGACATCGAAACTTCCACCCTGCGGTCACTGACTGCTCAAGTGGATCAGACCCTGCGCATCTTTGCGCAATCTGTGCAGGAATTGCAGCGTGAATCGGTCGAGCGCCTCAGGACCACGCTGGCAGGCGGCTTGAATTCGATGGTCAAGAGCCTGGGCGAGCAATTCTGCAAGGATGCGGACCCGGCGGAGCGCCGCTGGCCGGCCGCGGATTAGCAGATTTAACTTTAGATAGATCTAACTGTAGGGATGACGCGTGAAAGAACCGGCGCGGGTCGCGCCCGGGCTCATCTCAATTCTTCAGGAAATCTCAGGCGCGGCGTCGGCGGTTCGAATCAGACGCGCCGGTGTGCTAACGAGTCGTCCCCTGACTTAATCGGGGTGATCACGCGGCCGGTCCGGCACATGTTCACCAGGTCATACTCGTACGCAGCTCCACAGATCAGACACACTTGGTAGTCCTGTCCCTGGGCTCCGCTGTGCGGCCACGAGAACTGGTGCGGGCACATTTTTTCCAGGAGTCGCTTGAAGAAATCGGTCGCCACGCTTTCGTGCTCCTCATGTTTCGAAGTGTGAACTCAAAGTAGCACAGAGCCGCAAAACCCGTGCGCACCGCGGTGCATGGAGCAACAGCGGAAGGTCAGGGCAGGGTCTGATTACCCGGCGAAAGGACGATGCTGCGCTCCGCAACTGGACTGGCTGTGGAGTCCTAACGGACTTCGTCTCCTGCAGGCGCAGTATCGGGAGTGTCGATTTTTAGTGCCGCGGGATTCGCGGAGGTCGCCGGAGGCGGCTGAAACGCACCTGGGTCCTTGCCGGCAAGCGCGATCTTCATGAACTCGATCCACATGGGTAGGGCAGCATGGGCGCCGCTCTCCTTCGCACCCAGGGTTTTCTTCTCGTCGTAGCCGATCCAGACCCCACAGGTGATATTCGGCGAGAACCCCACAAACCAAGCATCGGTGAAATCGTTGGTGGTGCCTGTTTTTCCGGCAAGTGGAAGCTTGGTACTGGCGGCCGAGACCGCCGTGCCGTGCTGTACGACTTCCTGCAGCATTCCGGTCATGACGCGCGCAGTGCGCGAAGAGATCACGTCCTTCACCTCGGGAAAGTCTTCCTCGAGCACGCGCCCATCGTAGTCGGTCACTTTCGTAATGTAGCGTGGAGTGAGGCGGACACCGTCATTGGGAAACACGCTATAAGCACTGGTCTGTTCGAGCAGCGTGACTTCAGCCGCTCCCAGGGCTACCGGCAAATAGGGGGGGAGATTCGAGGTAATCCCGAAGCGCCGTGCATAGTCGATCACGGTCTTGATGCCCACACGGTCAGCAAGACGCAGCGTTGGTATATTGCGCGACTGGGCCAGCGCTCGCCGCAACGTGATGGTGCCTTCGAATTTCTCATCGTAGTTGTGCGGAGTATAGGAAGTCGTACCCGTCTCAAACGTAATGGGGGCGTCGAGCACAGTGTCATCCGGGCTGCCACCTTGATCGATCACCGCGGTATAGACATAAGGCTTGAACGACGAACCTACCTGGCGCAGGGCCTGTGTTGCCCGATTGAACTTCGATTCGTTGAAATCCCGCCCGCCGACCATAGCTTTGATTTGCCCGGTGGCGTTGTCGATCGCGACCAGGGCGCCCTGTGCGCCCGAATCCTGTTCCAAGGTCACCCGCGCGGTTCCGTCATTCCCGAGGCTGGTGATCTTGACGTAACAGATATTGCCGGGCTTCAGGATGTCGTGAATTTTCTTCTGCGTCCAGGCTGCATCCTGCTGCGTGAGTGTCGCGCGGTAGCGGCCGAACCGTATCGTCGCAGATCCAGGTGCGGAGGACATCACCAGCGCGTGCAGGTACCCGTTCACTTCAGGCTCGTCGTCCCAATCGGGATGGTCGTATTTATCCAGCGTCATATCGCCTGACAGGATGTTTTCCAGGTGATTCTTCCAGCCGTGCCGACGTTCGTAAGCCGCGACACCGTTGGCTACCGCTTTGTTGGCGGCCTTCTGCAGATCCATGTCGAGCGACGTGTAGACGCGCAACCCACCTTCATGTACCTGGTCAGTGCCATATTTGTTTTCCAGGTAGCGACGGATCTCCTCAACAAAGTACGGAGCGAGGGAGTTCGGATCGTGTTGCAGATTGAGCCGGATCGGTTTGCTCCGCGCAGCGTCCGCCTCTTGTGCTGTAATCTTGCCATCCTCGAGCATGTTATTGATGACCAGGTTGCGGCGCTTCAGCGCGCGATCGGGATGCAGAATCGGTGAGTAGTACTGCGGCGCCTTAGGAAGGCCGGCTAGCAGGGCAGCCTCGTCGAGTGTCAGTTTCTTCGCCGGCTTGCTGAAATAGTATTCCGAGGCAGACTCGAACCCGTATGCGCCGTGGCCGAGGAAAATCTGATTCGCATAGAGCGTGAAGATTTGCGGCTTGGTGAACTTACGCTCGATCTGGATCGCGAGCAGTGACTCCTGGATCTTGCGATGAAATGACCGATCCGGGGAAAGAAACAAGTTGCGGGCCAACTGCATCGTGAGCGTGGATGCGCCTTGCACCTTTCCACCCGACTCGATATCGCGATAGGCAGCTCCAGCAATGCGCCAGATGTTGATCCCGGAATGCAGGAAGAAATCCTTGTCCTCGGTGGAAATTAGAGCGTCGCGTAGGACTTGGGGATAATCCTCGTAGCTTGCTACCACCCGCCGTTGCAATGCGAAAGAGCCGATGATCCGTCCCTGGTCGTCATAGAGTTCCGTGATGGAACTGGGGCGATAATGTTCCAGTTCGTCGACCTGCGGCAGATCGGTCGAGTAAACCAGCAACAATCCGGCGGTAGCACCCACCAGGGCGGCAGCCAGCACCAGAAACCCGAGCAGTACACGGCCGACGAGCTTGTGTCCGTGGACTTCCTGGACCGGAGGATCTTCGAAGAGCGACCTCATCGATAGACTTTCAGGATACCAGTGCGCAAAAACAAACTGCGCGCCCTGTTGGTTTCAGGACGCGCAGCAGGTAAAAGGAAAGACCAAAAACTGCTTCTACGCTTTCGTCTCGCGTTTTTTCAGGACCTCGATGGCCTTGCGCAACTGTTCGTCCTGCTGCGGGACTTTGACCTTATTCTCGTCGGCCGGTGCGGCTGAGTCCTGGTCATCGTCAGGAAGCGGAGCGTCTTCATCGGTGTCTGCAATCAAAACGTTCGGTGTGATGGCGTTGTCCTGAATCGCCTTGCCGCTGGGCGAATAGTATTTGGCGACCGAGAGAATCAGCGCCGAACCGTCCGGGAGGTCGATCAACTTTTGCACCGACCCGTCGCCGAAGGTTTTGTCGCCGACCACATCACCGCGGGCGTTCTCAAGGATGGCGGCGGCCACGATCTCGGCCGGCCCCGCGGTTCCGCGATTCACCAGCACGGCCACAGGCAGATTCGTGATGGCCTTCGAAGGATCCGCGGCAAACGCTTCCCGTGGATACTTCTGGCCCTGCAGGTAAGTGATCGTCCCGTGATTCAGGAACAAATTCGCCGTGGCGATGCCCTCTGATTCCTCGCCTTCGCCGTTATTGCGCAGGTCGAGAACAAACTTCTTGGCGCCCTGCTTCTGCAACGACTTGATGCGGCTTGCAATTTCCTGCGACTTGCCCTTGGAGAACGTGTCGACTTTGATGTAGCCCACACCGTCCTCCATCAATTTCTCGGAAACCGTCGGAATCGCCACCACATCGCGGGTGATGACCACCTTCTGCGGTTCGGCACGGCGTGCGCGCACCACAGAAACGCTTACGTTCGAGCCTGGCTGACCGGAGAGCAGTGCCCGGATTCCTGCCAAGGACATCTCGCGCGTGCTGTGACCTTCGATGGCCTCGAAAATGTCCGATCCCTGAATGCCGGCCTTGTCCGCCGGCCCGCCAGGGACAACCGAGATCACAGCCGCGTACCCAAAGCGCTTTGAGATGGCGGCGCCAATGTCGGCCTTGGCATCGGTTTTTTTGGACTTGTAGTCCTCGTACTCTTTCGGGCTCAGGTAGCTCGAATTAGAATCGAGCGCCTCAAGCAGACCGTGCAACGCGCCATCGGTCACCTTGGGGATGTTGGGATCTTCCACGTACTCGCTGTTCACGCGGGACAATACTTCGCTGTACACCTGCAGTTGACGGTAGGCGCCGTCGTTGGACGAGGCCCGCACTCCACCCAGCCCGCCAACTACCATGAACAGCAGAACGGCGAACGAGGTAACAAGAATGGCTGCTTTTGCTTTCATTGACATCGGTTTGTGGTCATCCAGCGCAGGAAGGGACGTCACTTCCAGAGGGATACTCGCATTATATCCTTATTGATGTCGCTTTCCCCACGAGGGCTGCTCGAAATCAAACGGTGGTAACTGTGGGATTACCGCTGTCTGGCTTCCCAAGGAAGTTACCGGTTCGGGACCAGGCACCAATCCGATTCGCGACACGCCGTAAGCCTCTCAGCGATATAGGCTTACCTTTTGGCACGATTCACTCTGGAGACTTGAAATTTAGCGTCACCGTGGTTTGGAACTCGACGACGCGACCGTCTTGAACGAATGGCTTGAACCGCCATTGCTTGACGGCGTCGAAGGCGGCCCGCGCCAAGATGAAATATCCCTTCACCAGCTTGAGGTCGCGAACCGTTCCGTCCTTCGCCACCCACGCCTGCAACACGACCGGCCCCTCAAGATGCTGCTGCAACGCTTGCGACGGGTAG
>Ga0307478_10001145_pt1 | contig 24031 bp, 17 predicted proteins | sample atmos_gasesECM4C_2_FD_203713 | JGI IMG/M metagenome (GOLD analysis project Ga0307478, IMG submission 203713) | Hardwood forest soil microbial communities from Morgan-Monroe State Forest, Indiana, United States - atmos_gasesECM4C_05 | ecosystem: Environmental > Terrestrial > Soil > Temperate...
GCGGCCGCGCAGGCGAAGGCCGTCGCGGCGGCAAAGCTGAAGGCAGTCGCGCAGGCGAAGGCGGCCGCCAAGGCGAAGGCATTCGCGCAGGCGAAGGCCACGGCGGCGGCTAAGGCGAAGGCCCTCGTGGCGGCCAAGGCCAGGGCCGCTGCGCCCGCCAAGCCCTACACCATCTATGACTCGGTCACGCCAGGCACGATCCCGTCCGGTCAGCCCGCCGCCGTCTACGCCAACGGGGCCTACGCCGCCTCGTCGGCGCAGGCGGCCGGGCACCGCTCGGTGCTGTGGATCGACACCAACGGCAGCGACCCGGCGGCGAACGTGCTCGATGTCGAGCCCGGCGACGCCACCCCGGCCGGTGCCGCGCAGTGGGTGCAGCACCGCCTGACCGATCAGCCAAAATCGGTAGCGATCGTCTACACGATGATGTCTGACTGGCAGCAGGTCAAGGACAACGTGGCCGCCCTCCCGGGCTGGATGCAGTCCAAGGTCCGCTACTGGATCGCCGACCCGACCGGCGTTCCGCACATCGTGCCAGGTTCCAGCGCCACCCAGTGGTACTGGGGCAACAACTACGACATCACGACCGCGAACCCGAACTTCTAGGAAGTAGGTTCGCGCTCCGCAAGCCGCTCTAGCCGGGTGCCGCCGTTCCCCCCACGGTGGCACCCGGCCGGGGTGCCTCCCGTATCCCGGCAGCTGATCTGTAGTTGTCCGGACGTCGTTGCGATCAGCGGTGCGACCGGCCCGGGTCACCGGGTGCAAGCGCCTGCCATGACCCTTGCTGGGGGTCGTACTCTTTCCGCTCGAAGAGGTACATGTCATCGCCCAGCAGGATGAGCGAGTACGGGCTGGGACCTGTGCCGAGGACGTGGCCGTGGTTGTGGATGTCACCGGGCGGTATCAGCGTCGCCACGTCACCGCGCCGCATGGCGCGGTCCTCTGCCAGTCGCATTTCGGCCCGGCCGTCTTCATGGCGGACCGCCTCCCACCGCTGATGGGTTTCCACTCCGCGGACCGGGGCGACCGCGACCCAGCAGTGGTGGGAGTGGGTGTAGGCCATCACCCCTTCTGGCCGGTGGAACAGCACCATGCGGGGACCTCGTTCTGGCTTGACGAGCCACTTCCCCCCGGCCGACTTGGACGGCATCTCGGCGATCAGCGGGCCGAGATACTCCTCGTCGGCCGCCAGTTCTACCAAGAGCCGCCCCACCTGGTCCATGTCGGGGGTATCGGCGGACCGCAGCTCAGCTAGCTGCGTCAGGAAGTGGCGCAGCGGGCTGGGGAAATCGCCAGTGCTCATCGTCCCACCATAACCGAGGGTGCGTCAGCGTCACTCTGCGTGTACCTGGCTGGCCCGGTGGGCGCCGTCGTCCGTGTATACGAGAACCGTGCGAGGACAGGTTGGCCGCCCGCAAGTGCAGACGTACGACTCCAGAAGTACGCTAAGCTGGCTCAGGCTAGATGGTGCTCCAGTGGTCGTCATGTCTGCTAAGTTGGACGCTGTTGCACCGTTATGCGAGGCTTGGAGCTGGCTCTATTAGGGGCCAAGCCGCAGGTCAGACAAGTGAACAGGCCCCTTTAGCTCAGTCGGCAGAGCGTCTCCATGGTAAGGAGAAGGTCTACGGTTCGATTCCGTAAAGGGGCTCCAGCTCAAGGAAATAATTCGAACGCCTCGAAAATGGTTGGGAGCCATTCCGGGAGCCAAGTGGGCGCCGATTCCGGGCAGAGCGAAGCTCTCAATCACGGGCGCGAGCACTCCCGTTCCCTTCTCCGCTGACAAGCCCTAGCCTGGCCGTGCCCGCTGATCCGGCCAGGCAGCTAGGCGTGTCGTTGCGGGTCTGCTTGTTCTGTCCAGTAGGCGCGGTTGCTGCGGGCGGATAGTGTATCGGGGTGCTCGGCCCCTAGGACTCGCTCATCGATGGGCACCACGGCGGCGTACTGGTCGCGGGCGCCGGCTGGATCGCCGGCCCGTCCTGTCCAGGTGGCGAGGTCGTGGCGGGTGGCCAGAGTGTCGGGGTGCTCGGCCCCCAGGACGCGCTCGCGGATGGCCAGGAGAGCGGCGTACTGGTCGCGGGCTCCGGTCGCATCGCCCGCTTCCCCGGTCCAGCGGGCGAGGTTCATGCGGGCAAACATGGCGGCGGGGTGCTCAGGGCCGTGGACCGAAACCCGCCGACAACGGCGGTGTCGCTGCTGTCGTGCTTCCCCCAGGGCTCAACGACAAGGGGCCGAACGTGCACGCAGCCGTGCCAGAGATATGATGGCGATCCCTCCAGAGATCATGACGACCGGTCTACCTGATGATCGCGGAGAGGGATGCTCAAGGACTAGGAGAGGACACATAGGCGCAGCTAACCCCCGTGCTGTCACCGCCAGTGCGGGATGATGTAAGCATGACGCAGCTCGGTGGGGAAGAACTCTGGGCGAAGGCCTGCATTGAACGGGCCTTGCCTGAAGTCACGGTGTGCCAGCACGACGACGGGTCAGAGGACAGCATGTACGACCTGACGATCGTCTACCCCGATGGTCCGACAGGCGCGGTTGAGGTCACGACCGCGGCTGATCAGAAGTACGTCGAGCTGGCCAAGGCGTTGGACGAGAAGGCCAGGCAGTGGCAGGTACCCGGATTGACGGGTACCTGGTGGGTCAGGGTTCTCCCGTCAGCACGAGCGAACGATCTACGCCAGCAGCTACCCGGCATACTGCGTGGCCTCGAATCTGACGGCATCGCAGACATCCGGGGTAACAGGTCGTCGCATGACGCTCTGGTTGCGAAGCTCGGGAAGCTGAGCATCATTGCGGCGACTCAGGCCACTACGACACACGTAGGTAGGGTCTTCGTGATAGCGGAGCAAACATCAGAATTGATGGGAGGGTACTCGCCCGCAACCGGAGACCCGTTGGCTGCATGGCTTGGCGAGTGGCTAGCTGACTCGTCAAGATCAGACAATGTTAGGAAGGTGACGCGCTCTGGCGCTGATGAACGGCACATTTTCGTGCTGGCCTCTGCATTTACAATGGACTATGCGGTTACCGACCTCCTCGCAACGGTCAATGCGCCGCTGCCTACCATCCCGCCCGATCTTCCAACCGGAATCACTCATGTCCGGGTCATGAGTATGTGGATTGACTGGGGTGATGGCTTTCGTTGGTCCTCAGATGGCGGATGGAACAGGTTCACCAAGGTCAAGCCGCCTGTTAGCGACAGTGAGTAGTATTCCTTGCGCAGAGGGGTGAAACTGCAGGATAGAAGAGGTCAGCCTCCTGAGGCCACTACTATCGACCTGCGCTGCTTGGCAGCGTTGGCCTCGTTGGCCTGCTGTTCGGTGGCCCGGAGCACATCTGCCAGCTCCGTCATGCCGGCTACCCTGCCCGCAACGCCTGGCCGCGCGGCGTCGACGAGGCGGAGCAGTACCGCGCCCATGTTCTTCAGCTGGTGCCCTTCAAGGAAATCCGGCAGCGGTACCCGTCCCCGCATGGCATCGGGCATGAATGAGAGCGTGAGTACCGCGTAGGCCTTGGCCCACTCTCCCGATGCAAGCACCGCCAGAGAGTACGCCCGTGCCCAGCGCTCGGCATCGAGCAGAAACCCGGCATCGGCGAGGAGGCCTGTAGCGTTCACCGCTACGGCGGCGGCATAGCCGACAAGCGTGCGCCGGTCGGCGACCCGCACAGCATCCGCATCCACCCGAAGGAGTGTAATCGAAGGACAGTCCGCGGCCAGGCCGTCCAAAGCCGAGATACACCCAACCCGTCACCCAGCGCAGCGATCGGCACGGACGCGAACCACCGATCTGGACGCTCCGGGAAGGTTCGGCATTGCTCGGTCGGCATGCAGAACAGGCCGATCTGACGCCTGAGTGCTGCATCAATAAGGTGGGCGCACCGTGAGTCAGCTGCTACTCCGCAGATCGGGTCTTTGTCCTTTGCCTCGACGTGGACGAGCAAGCCAGTGGAGCACGGGCTAGGCTAGCGTCGTGGGGAGCCTTTCGCAACGGGTAAAGATGCCGCTATTCTCGCGCACCGTAGAGATTGTCATCAATATGCCGGAAGCTGCACAGTCAACTTCAGCGGATACGCCACCGCCGAAGCCTGCGAGGTGGAGTCGCATCAAGGGCGCAGGGAAGGTACTCGGCGGGGCGATAGTCGCATCGACTTCGATTGCTGCAATCATCGTTGCCAGCATGGCGTTGTCTGAACAAACATCAGCCGATCGTGCGCAGCAACAGGCGAACGCAATGCAAGCCGCAGCCGGCCAGCGCCAGCAAGTATCCCAGGTCAGCTACGTACAAGAAGGCAGCGAAATGCCTCGCGTTCCTGTGGTCATAGAAAACCTTGGAACCAGTCCTGCATATTCGCCAATGCTTATCGTCCAGTTCCAAGGCTGGGTTTATCCGGATAGGCAGAGAAAAGAAAGACCTTCTCCGGTGCTCGGCACTTTCTCTATAGTATTGAACAATATGCCCGCGTGCTCTTCGTCAACCATAAACATTGGGCCTACAATAGTTCGCGACATAGAAGCCACTAAATCTATGTGGCCTCCTGCGATATCGTTCAAACCGAGCGAACTGGTGTCGCCCTCCCTCGGAACTTCTGTCATAGGAATGCTCTTCAGCGACGGGTCGGGCCGCATTTGGCAGTTTTCGGATGGGAGCGGCCTCGAAGTTGTACCTTCGGTGCAAGAGGCGGAAGGTGAGGAAGGGGTCGAGCTAAGCACCTCGGGTTATTTGACTGCAACTTACAAGTCCAATGTCGGATGCTCGTAGGCGGGCAAAGCAGAGCAGTGCTCCGCCATGGCGCGGCGAGCGGTGAGCGTGCTGCGCGCGGTCGCCAGCTGGGCGGCTGGGCGTTCTTTCGCGCCGGGACTGCACCAGAGGCCAGTGGCTGTTGTGAGCGGAATTCTCGCTGGCCGATGATGGTGCCTGACGAGCGCCGCGGATCGGCTGATTCGATCATGGCCCGCGCTAGCCGTCCACCGCGCGCGCCCGGTCTGCTGGCTTCACCTGCCTAGTGTGACCGATACTGCGGTCAATGCGAACGAATCAGCGAGCGCGTCGGCGGTGACTGGCCGACAACCTTGACCGACCAAGCCAGGAGTGGAGAGGTCATGTTCGGTCCGACTCCGAACCTGGTTCGGTATCGGCGTCGCGGGGAGTGACTGCGGTGTCAGCCGGATCGGAGTTTTCGCGGGTGGCTCCATCGGTGTCAGTTGTTCCTGTGTCAGTCGAGTGGACACGGGCCGAGCGTTCCCACGGCGTCCGCGGGCAGTTGCCGATCGCGTAGTCGGCCGCGAGGGAAAGTGCCGCGCGTTCCTCCTCCACGATCTCCATGTCCTCCTCCGTGACGGCCTTGACCAGCTCCGCGATACGCCGCACGAGCATTTCCTCACCGAGCCAGCCGGTCAGCTCTTCCCAGGGAAGGACCCGCGTCACCTGAACGGCCGCCGCGCCAATCTCCTGGCCGCGGGTTTCACCAGCGCAGTCAACGAGCAGCGAGAGCATGAACTTGTCGTCCTCGGCCAGGGCCCGGAGCGCGGCCCTGCCCTCGTCGGTCTCAGCCATGAAGTCGGCGCTTCGGGCGATGCGGTCTTGGGCTGCGAATTCGGTCGGCGACTGTGCCATGAGCGCGCTACGCAGCTCGTTTTCTAGTTCGGCCACGAGGTCGGGGCCAATGAGGCCCATGCCGATGTCTTCCCGGTGCCCGGCGAGGCGTAGCAGGATCAGACGGCTGCTGAACGTGGTGGTGTCCGCGAAAACTCCGCGGACGACGGCGGCCCGGAGCTCCTCATCGGGGATCCGTCGTAGGAAACGGACCGCGACTCGCATAAGAGCTATGGCTCCGCTCAGCTGAAAGAGGCCGCGGTCCTCGGGGAGCCTTGGAAGCAGGTCCAGCAGGACGGGGAGAGCGTTTCTGGCCGGGTCTCCGTCGAGGTCGTCGTGGTCAAAGGGGAGTTCCTCGATCGCCGGGTTCATCCTTTCCGTGAGATCCATGAGCTCGTCCGCCGACCATGGGGCCAGAAACCGCCGCAGCTCATCCGAGTTGGTCAGGTGAGAGAGCGCGTCATCGACGACGTGTGCGGGTACCACGCCGACGGGGAGCTGGCGTTCCAGGTAAAAGCGGAAAACCGCCGCGCTGGCGACCTTCCGCTTCCGGCGCCATATGATCTCCCATTCCGACCCGTGGTGCACGTTCTCGAAGTACCGCCTGGCTGCCGGGAAGAGCCAACGGCACACTGCCGGGGCCGGTTCGGGAGCCGCCTCGAACATCGGGGCGATAGGGCTTGCCGCTGGGTCGCGGCCCGGCTGATAGGCGACCTGATCGCCCAATCCTGCCTTCGTGAACAGGTCGTCGGCGACCGTGACAGTTGCCTCGAACAGGGCCGGATGAAGCACCCGGACCGCTTCTATCCCGATGAGATCCGCCACGCCCACCTCGTCCCCGACGAGCCGCATAGTCATCGACAGCGAGCCCAGCAGGCGCTGGACATGACGCGGGGTAACGAGCAAGGGACGGACGACAAAGGTGAGTATGTTCTGCCAGTCCTCAGCGTCGAACGGCCCGGTCGGCAGATCTTCAACCAGTGGCCCGAGCCCCGCGATGAACAGTGCGGTAACGTCCGGCTCACGGACCGCCGGCACGTCGTGCGTTACCTGGACGATCTTTTCGAGGTAGGCCCGCCCGCGCTCGAGGTCATTGTCGCCCAGGCACTCCTCGACCCGGTGGCGGTCGAAGGCAAGGAGATACAAAGTGTTCGGAAAATCGCCGACCAGGCGAACGAGCCGGACGATATCGAGAACCTCGTTCGGGCGGAGACGGTCAACGTCGTCGACGACGACGACAAGGCGCTTGTCTAGGTCCGCCAACAGGGTGCGGAGTTCCTCGTGCTGCTCGAAAACCGAGGGCGGCGCCGCGAGCGCCTGGACGACGCCGGCCGCGCTTTGCACAGCGCCGCTCGCGCCGAACACGGCGGCGGCTGGCGCCAGGATCTGCCCATAGGTCGCGAGCTTGCCCGCGATGTTCTTGAGCTTGGCCTCCTTCTTGCCGAGCTGCTTGCTCACCTCGGAGAAGAACGAGCTGACTAGGGCCTCGGTGCCGGAGAACATCCACGGGTTGAACTGGACGACCACCGCCTTCTCGCTGATCGCGTCGACCGTCATGTTGAGGATGGACGTCTTCCCGCTGCCCCACGGGCCGGTCAGCCCCATCACATAGCCGCGGGTCGCCGGGGCGGCCAATACCTCGGCTGCCAACGCCTGGGCGAACGCCCGGCGTCCCAGCCGGTCTTCGCTCAGCGCGCGGATCGGCGCGTCCGCGCCATCCATGACGAGTGTGCCCGGCTCGGGGTCGATGTTCTTGCTCACGATGTTCTCCTTGCTTGCATTGCCTTCCGGGCCCGGCTGATCCGGGTGTCGAGGGCGGCGCGCTTGATCCCGAGGTACCGGGCAATCTCGGCCTTGCTCCACCCCTGCTCCTCAAGTACGAAAGCGGTCTTATCCTGTTCATTGATTTGCATAAATGCTCGATTTATGAGGTCGCGACATTCGACTACTCGCGCCGGGTCGGCGGGCGAATCGGCGGCTAGCGCCAGAACCCCCACCTGGCCGGGCTCGTCGAGCGCGTCAAGCTCAATCGCGTACCGAGGAAGCTGACGGAGTTGCGCGCGCCAGACGTTCGCGATATCCGAAAGGCAACACGAAGTGAAAAAGGTTTCGATGGACACTCCCAGTCCGTGATCCCATTCGCCTCGCGGTAGCACCTGGGTCTTGAACCGCTCGAGACATTTTCCGACGGCCTCTCCGGCAATATCCTCCGGAAAGGGATGGCGCTGCAACTCCGCTCGCTGGGGGATGCTGAACCCGGCCCTACGGCAGCGGCCATAGATAGTCCCTGTCTCGATGGACCGCCTGAGGTCGTGGAGGGTCGGCCGCGCCAGGCGGCAAGCGAGCTCCTCCCAGGGGTGCCCCTCATACCCCGATGCCACAACCGCATCGAGCAGTTCCGGTATCGGCAGGTCGCCGACATCGTACGGTCCCCGGGAGGGAGGTGGGTCGGCCGCAGAGCCGGAAATCGAGGTCACACTCCTTATCTGTCGGCCAACCCGTCACTTCTGACATGCCTCGGCGGACTTTCTTAAACTAGCGGCTCCAGCCGGTCGTATCGCGCTGTCGATGACCGGTTCTGGGGCCGAAAGGGCGGATAGCGGACGCGGCGCGCTACCGGCATCAGGGAGAACGCGTCGCGTCAATCTGCAACTCGCATGCCCGACGTGCGGCTGGGCCACCTTTGCTTCGTTGCTCCCCGAACAGGTATCCGCCGTGTCGATCGTGATCAGTAATGATGTCGCGATCCAGGACCCTAGGGATACCGTCGGCCACCCAATGGCCGTGGAAGTGCGGCGCCACCAGACCGCACCTTGCCGGGCCCGATTCTGTGCATGACTCCCTCGATGCGAACGAGGGTTCGGGTGTCGGCCGGTGTGGCTGACTGTGGCTACATACGAGGTCAGAGGCATGTCTTAGATGCTCGGCTGTGCCTGATGTTGCCCCGTGTCGGCCACTGATGGCTCCCCACTTGGCTCCCGTTCGGCCCGGTCTTGGCGATGTGATACCGATCACGTGAGGCCGACGCCGACACCAAGTCGTGAACGCGCCGTTCGGCTGTCGTCTCGCTACGCTTGAGCAGTAGCAGTCACTGGCGGCACTTTCATCGGACGGGGCACGTGGCTCAAGAACGCCTATTCGTGGGGCCTCGCATTGACGCCATTCGCACTCAAGCCATCGATGGGATCTCCGCTGCTGTCGGACGTCTCACCGAAGGTCAGTTGCGGGGCAACAGCGTGGACGTCCTCGTCCAACACGTCGTCGACCGCATCATGGGTCAACCCCTGGAACTCGATACCGAGCAACATTCGTATGAGCATCGGGTCGTACCGCTGGCGGAGCTGGATGTTCCGCCACCGGACAGCGCGAGATCGGCAATGGATGTTGTCCGGCTATCGCTGCACATCCCCTATACCGGCACCAGGAACGTGTTCAAGACCGAGCCAGGCCGGGTGCTCGGGACACCCAACCCCGAGGCGGCGTTGACGGACGACGAGGCGATCATCACCATCGCCGCGGGACCTGACGAGGACGGCCCAGCCGCAGAAAGACGGCTGCTGCGCTTGGAGCAGAACCTGCAACAATGGGTCAACGCGGTGAACGGTGACATTGCCGCCCTGAAGCGCGAAATGGACCCAAACGCCCGTACGCTGATCAACCAGCGTCTCTCCGTGCTGCGACAGAGGGACGGCATTGTTGCGATGCTGACCATCCCCCTCAGGCGGGTGGAAGCAGAGCGGGCGGTCGAGATCCCCATCAAGCGCACGACCGTCGAGCTCAGGTCGACCTCGCCTGCGGCATCAGGACAGCGCGAATGGGTCCTCGCCGAGCCTGTCTACCAGCAGATGATCAAGACGATCACCGGCTTCACGCACGCACTGGAGCGCCGGCCGTCCAGCGCCCTCCAACTGTTGCCTGCAACGGAGACCTCGGCTGACGAGGAGACCTTGCGTGACTGGCTGATGTTCATACTCGGTAGCAACTACGAGGCGCCGGACGGCGGTGAGCTGTTCATCGGGGGCGAAGTCGAGAACGGTAAGGGCAAGACCGACATCCTCGTCCGCCACGAGGGACGAAATGCGTTCATTGGAGAGTGTAAGTTCTGGCACGGACCGAAGAAATTCGACGAGGCCATAGAGCAACTGCTCGGCTACACGACCTGGCGTGACACCAAGGCTGCGATCATTTTGTTCATCACAAACCGGGACGCCACCGCGGCCATTGACAGGGCCGGAGACCGCCTAGCTACGCACTCCGCGTGCAAGGAAGTGGTGGCTTCGCCTGATCCCAATGAGCGCCGCGACTATCGTTTTTCGTCCCCAACGGACGAACAGCGCACGATCTCCCTTGCACTGTTGCCGGTAGTCCTGCCGAAGACGATTAAGGCTCGCTTGTCCGCAACGCAGCCCTGATCGCCTGAAGGTGTCCATTCACGGGGCTCCGTGGGCTGGATTTAGCCGGTTGCGGGTAGTGGCGGTAGCCAGGCCACCTGGGACCTAACGGGATTGGCGGGAACGGGACGGGATCGCACGTGCACGGCAGGGGTGTTCACATCCTGTTCTCATTCAGAAGGCGCGCGGGTCCCGCTAGCTCCGGCAAATTCCGTGGCGAAGCACAGACTCAGAACGGAAATCGACTTGTAGACGGCCAGCCGTCAGGGCGCTCGACGACCATCACGGCTCGGGGTATCCCCAGTTCGCTGGTCAGCCTTTCTAGCTCTTTGTCCAGACCCGCTTCGGAAGCCGCCAGCACCTTCATGACGTAGCCGCCCTCACCTAGATGCACCGGGATCCAGCGATGGTTCGGCGTCCCTCCGCCAATCGTGATGCCCTGCCCGAGTGACTTGAACGCGATGCCGCGCTTGTTGAGAGCGGCATCGGCCAGATCGTGCTGCTCTCGCTGCACCTCGCCGGACGGGTTCGTCGTCCCATGATGCCGGAACACCTCAATACGAGTGCAGTCTGCCTCAACGTCCTTCACCGCTACCCGAAGCCCTGCTTCACGCAGGTGTTTCGCGGCCGCCTCGAGGTCGGCCGAATCAATCTCGATCGTCCTGAACACCGTCCCGGCCGGACGCCACGCGTTCAGCTCAGCGATGGACAATGGCTTGATACGGACACCGCGGGCAGCTTTAGCGCGCTCGCCCGCCCCGCTGGTAGCGCCGACCGCCGACACCAGGATGCCCATGTCAGCGCCGACGTCCTCCACCATCCCGATGAACTTGTCCACGTCGCCGACGTCAATGCGGGTCTTCCACCGCTTGCAGTCCACGATGAGGCGCGCATCAGTCAGGCCGAAGATGTTGCCTTCGACGAGCACGTCGATCTGACGCTGCCTGTTGCCGGCTCGGTTTGGCAGCATGACGTTCCGACGGACGGTGCCACCGTCGCCGACCACTGATGCCAGCACATCGGCGACGCCGTTTTCGTACTCACGCGGCTCGCTACTTGCCACCGTCACCTCCAGCCAGGTGCCGCTTTGAAGTCGGGTAGCGACACCGTAGCCCAGCCGCTTCCGTTGGGCACCATCCGATGGGGCTCAAGAGAGCCCGGGGCTGTCACACGCATATTCCAGATCGCTTCTGTGTCACTTCGTCCCGGGTGCCCTAGGGCCAGCGTAGGGCCACTGCAGGGCCTGGCCTGGGCCCAGGCTCATCCTGTCGAGCAGCAGGTCCGCGTGTTTCGCGGACAACGGCGCGTTCCACCGCATCTGTGCGTACAGCGCTGTGTCAGGGTCGTGGAGGCCGTCTCCTGCCGGGGGCATAACACCGAGTTTTGCCGGACTGCCTGCGCGGTAGCTGATCACAAACAATCGTGGCTGCTACACGCGAACGGAGCCAGGGGACCAGCGAGGCCCAAGCGCAAGTAAACCGCCTGCGCAGGTAGACGACTGATGGCGTGGCCGCATTCGTCGATGCAGAATTGAGTGTGTTGATACGCCGTTACGGATCTGGGCTTTGAAGTTGTGCGTGCGGTGATGGGTCGGCGCGCGTAAAGTCCAGTTGACTGTATGTGGTGGTCGTTTGCCGGATTAGGGGCATTTCCGGATGCGGTTGATGAGGCTGGTTGCCCGGTGGGGCATGGCTATAGCGATTGGGGTGGCCGGGTTCGCGCTGGCCTGGTGGTGTGCCAGGAGCAGATCCGGCTGGATGAGGCCGACTCCCTGGGAATCGCGGGTGCGGTGCTAGTGGTGCTGCTGGCGGTCGGCGCGTGGTGGGCTCCCCATGGAGCCGACAGCGGGATAGCGAATGGCGCGATGCGGGAGCAGGCGGACCCGGTCCAGGAGAAGACCGCAGACGTTGAGAACACGATCAGCGGCGGCACGTTCAGCGGCCCGGTGATTCAGGGCCGGGACTTCACCGGCCTGACGTTCGGCGCTTCACCGGCTCCTCCGGCGTCCCAGCCGAAGGACCCGGACGTGGGGTGATGATCGGGGATGGCGGCTTTGATGAGGCTGGTTGCCCGGTGGGGCATGGCGGTGGGGATCGGGGCGGCAGGGTTCGTGCTGGCCTGGTGGGTTTGCCAGGAGCTGATCCGGCTGGATGAGGGCATCTCACTAGGGATCGCTGGTGCGGTGCTAGCGGTAGTGCTGGCGGTCGGCTCGTGGTGGGCTCCGCGGGGAGCCGACGGCAGAGGAACGGATGGCACGATGCGGGAGCAGGCGCCCCCTGTCCAGGCGAAGGCCGCAGAAGTCGAGAACACGATCAGCGGCGGCACGTTCAGCGGCCCGGTCCTGCAGGGCCGGGACTTCACCGGCCTGACGTTCGGCGCTTCACCGGCTCCTCCGGCGTCCCAGCCGAAGGACCCGGACGTGAGCTCATGACCGGAGAGGGCGGCGCGGGAACGTCTAACGAGATCAGCGGCGGGACGTTCCACGGGCCGGTGCTGCAGGGCGGCAGCTTCAAGGACACGACATTCGTCACGCAGCAGGCGCCCGCCGCGCCGGTGGCGCTGTCGCAGTTGCCGCCGCTGGCGGCGGGGTTCACCGGGCGGGAGGCGGAGCTGGCGCAGCTGACCGGGCTGCTGGACCCGGCGGCGGTGACGGGGCCGGTGGTGGTGTCGGCGGTGGCTGGGTTGGCCGGGGTGGGCAAGACGGCGCTGGCGGTGCAGGCCGCTTATGCGGCCGTGGTGTCGGGCTGGTTTCCCGGCGGGGTGCTGTTCATCGACCTGCACGGCTATGGCCAGGCGCCGGTACAGCCGGGGCAAGCGCTGGACGCGCTGCTGCGGGCACTGGCAATCCGGGGCGAGGACATCCCCGGCAGAACCGAGCAGCGGGCAGCTTTGTACCGGTCAGCACTGGCCCAGATTATTGACCCGGTGCTGGTCGTGGCAGACAACGCCTCAACCGAGGCGCAGGTGCGGCCGCTGCTGCCCGGCCCAGGACCGCACCGGGTGATCGTGACATCCCGGCATACGCTGGCCGGGCTCGGGGCCCGGCTGCTGGACGTCACGGTCCTGGATGAGGCAGCGGCGGTGGTGCTCCTGGACTGTGCGGTGCGGATAGCCAGGCCAGATGATGACCGGATCAGTGAGGATGAGACTGCGGCGGGGAGGCTGGTAACGGCGTGCGGGGGGCTGCCGCTGGCGCTGCAGATCGCTGGCGCGCTGCTGGCCGCCGACCCGGCTCTGACTGTTGCGGAGCTGGCGGATGAGGTGAGCCGCCTGGAGGCGCTGTGCTATGACGACGGCGGCGGAAGCGGCGCGCCGTCGGTGGCGGCGGCGTTCGAGCTGTCGTACCGGCAGCTGGATGAGGATGCGGCGCGGCTGTTCCGTCTGCTGCCCGCTGATCCGGGGCCTGACGTGTCGACTGCAGCAGCGGCGGAGCTGGCGGGCTGGCCGGTGGGCCGGGCGCGGGCGGTGATCGGCCGGCTGACACGGGCGCACCTGGTCGAGCCTGCGGGCAGGCCGGGCCGGTGGCGGATGCACGACCTGCTGCGCCTGTACGCCCGCCAACTGCCCGAGACCGGCGCAGGTGAACGCGACCAGGCTGTCGGCCGGGTGCTGGCCTGGTACGTTCGCCGCGCTGGTGCCGCCAATAACCACCTGCAGGCCCTTGCAGGTTCCCTAGCGTCGGCGGAGTTCACCGGCCGTGATGATGCCCTAGCCTGGCTGGATGGTCACCGGCCTAGCCTGGTCGCGGCTGTGACGCTGGCGGCCGGTACTGGCAGGGCGCGAGAAGCCATGCTCCTGCCCCTTCACCTGAGTGAGTACCTGCTATGGCGGCGGCGGCTCGATGACTGGCTGGCGGTCCTGCCGGTTAGCCGCGACAGCGCCCGGCAGCTGAACCATAAAGGCAACGAAGCCGCCGCGCTGAACCGCCTCGGCGTCGCGCTGGTGGAGGTGCGGCGGTTCGATGAGGCGATCAACGCCTGCCGGGGCGCCGCAGGCGTCTTCCGCGAGACAGGTGACCGGCGTGGTGAGGGTCAGGCGCTGAACAACCTCGGTATGGCCCTGCTGGCGGTGCGGCGGTTCGAGGAGGCGATCAGCGCCCACCAGGACGCAGCGGGTTTCTTCCGGGAGACAGGTGACCGGCGTGGTGAGGGTCAGGCGCTGAACAACCTCGGCAGCGCGCTGCAGCAGGTGCGGCGGTTCGAGGAGGCAATCAGCGCCCACCAGGACGCAGCGGACATCTACCGGGAGATCGGTGAGCGTCACGGTGAGGGCAGGGCCCTGGCCAACCTCGGCGGTGCGCTGCAGCAGGTGCGGCGGTTCGATGAGGCGATCAGCGCCTGTGGGAATGCGGCGCGTTTCTTCCGGGAGACCGGTGATCGTCACGGCGAGGGCATGGCGCTGGCCAACCTCGGTGTCGCACTGGGGGAGGCGGGCCGGTTCGAGGAGGCGATCAGCGCCCACCAGGACGCGGCGGGTTTCTTCCGGGAGGCAGGTGACCGGCGTGGTGAGGGTCAGGCGCTGGACAACCTGGGCAACGTGCTGGGGGAAGCGGGGCGGTTCGAGGAGGCGATCAGTACCCACCAGCACGCGGGGAGCGTCTTCCGGGAGATCGGTGACCGCCACGGCGAGGGCATCGCGCTGAACAACCTCGGCAGCGCGCTACGGCAGGTGCGGCGGTTCGATGAGGCCATCAACTGCTACCAGCAGACCGTCACGATCTGCCGGGAGACTGGCGACTTGTACGGGGCCGGCCAGACTCTGGACAACCTCGGCGTGGTCTACGAGCAGATGGGGAAAGCTGGGCAGGCCGCTGAGTACTGGCAGGAGGCGGCAGCGGCCATGCGCGAGGCCGACGACCACGAGGAAGCCGCACGCCTTGAGCTGTTGGCCACGAACGCCCAGACTCTTTAGTACCCTCGGCGGCGGCATGCTGACCGCACGGCGGAGATCTTTGATGGCGGTCGCGGATAGCGCCGTAACCTGCTTCCAGCGACTGTTGCTTTAGACAGTCCCATTAGTTGTCAGGCGGGGTGCGCGGTCACCTGGTGCGGTTGGGCGGGCCGTTCCCGTGGTCAGTCGGGTGCCCGGCGTGGGAGAATGCCTGTCATTTAGGGCGTTTCCGGGATTCAGGGGGACCGATGGATCCGGTCACGGTAGGCGCGGTGCTGCTGGCGGTGGCGACGGGTGTCAGTGAGGTGCTGGGCGGTCAGTTGTGGGCCGGGGTGGTGTCGCTGGTCCGCCGGCCGCGGCGAGGCGCGCAAGGGCGGGCGGGGGAGCTGCCTGCGTCGGTGTCGGGGGAGGCGGAACTCGCAGCGCTGCAGCAGTCTCCGGGTGACCGGGACAGGGCGGTGGTGCTGGCCGGGGTGCTGCTGGCTCGTGCTGCTGAGGACGGTGAGTTCGAGCGGGCGCTGCGGCAGTGGTGGGAACAGGCCGCCCCGATGCGGGCGAAGGCGGGGAGTGCCCAGAACACGATCAGCGGGGGGATGTTCAGCGGCCCGGTGATACAGGGCCGCGACTTCACCAATCTGAACTTCGGCGCGGGCACTGTTACACCGCCAGTGCCGCCGCTCTGAGAACGGGTGCGTTCAGATGAACGATTCGAGCGGCGGGGAGACCCGTAACAAGATCACAGGCGGCACGTACCAGGGATCAGTACTTCAAGCGCACACCATCAGCGAAGTTAACTTCCTCTCCGGTGCTCCGGCGCCGTTGCCGGCGCCAGCACAGCTTCCACCACGGATCTCAGCGTTCACCGGGCGTAATGACGAGCTAGAGGTAATCATCAACCTGCTCGATCCCGCAAAGGATGCTGACAATGTGATGTTGTTGGCAGTGGCGGGTCTACCAGGGGTCGGCAAGACGTCGCTTGCGGTTCAGGCGGGACATCTCGCCCGTGAAAAGGGCTGGCTCGATGGTGGAATTATCTTTGTCGATCTCCACGGCTATGACGACATACCAGTATCCTCAACGGAAGCGCTAGATATGTTGTTGCGTGCGCTTGAGGTGTCGGTTGCGCGTATACCGCAAACTCTTGATGAAAGGGCCGCACTTTATCGATCAAAGTTGAGTGAGATTAGCAGACCAGTGTTGGTGATCGCCGATAACGCCTCCTCGGAGGCGCAGGTACAACCTTTGCTGCCGGGATCAGGACCACACAAGGTCATTATCACCTCGCGCCACACCTTGGCCGGGTTGGGCGCGAGGCTGCTGGATCTGACTGTCCTCGACGAAAAATCGGGATTGGCTCTACTGGACAAGACGCTACGGGACGGCCGTCCCAACGACGACCGGATCAGTCATAATCCGAGTGCCAAGAGACTAGCCAGGATCTGCGGTGGGTTGCCACTTGCCTTGCAGATCGCCGCAGCGATTCTCAAATCCGATGCCATGCTCCGTGCGGACATGCTGGCTGACGAGTTGGAGGCCAGTCAAAGTCGGCTGGCAGCCCTGGAATACGGCGATGACACAGGCCGAGAAAATGCTCGATCGGTTGAGGCGGCGTTCAGTTTGTCCTATAAGCGGCTTAATGAGACGTCTGCTCGGGTGTTTCGCCTGATCTCAGTCAACCCCGACGATGATGTGTCGACGGCGACAGCCAGCGTACTGGTTGACCTGGCAGCCGATGCCACGCGCAAGGTGCTTAGGGGGCTGGCTCGGGCGCACCTGATTGAGGCTGTCCCAGGCCTTGAGGACCGGTGGCGAATGCATGACCTCGTGCGGCTGTACGCGCAACGGCTATCGGTTGAGAACGCAACAGTTGATCATCGCGATCAGGCCATTCAGCGTCTACTTCGTTACGGTTCAAAGACTCAAGTCGCCGCGACTGAGCTTGAGCGTGTCACAGTCAACTTGACTCGACGTTCTGCGCGCGCTCTAGCGCTAGCAGCGGAGTTGAGTGGCGAAAGCAGGACCGATGCCATCAACCGCGCAATTCAGCTCTACGCTTTTCTGGAACAGATCGATATCAAGGGTGGAACAATCTACGTTAAGGAATCCGAAAGCTCTGAGGCGAGAGAAGTGAAGTTCCTCTAACAATCAGGATGCAATAAACAGAAAGGGAAGAGGGTGACCCTGCCGTCGGCTCGCAGACCTTAGTGATATTCCGTGACCGCCTTGATTGTACCAGCGATGTTCGGCTGAACTTGCCTGTATTCCTACGATGAGGCGGCCGCTGGTGGCGACGCTAGCCTGTCGACTTCTAGAGATGGTGGGCAGGCTGGCAGCGGCACCTGGAGTTGTTGACTGCTCACTTAGTCACGGGACAAGCGGACAGGTGGTTTCGTTCGCGAGAACTGGGAGCCCTCACGAACAAAGCCAGCCCGTCATTTAGGGCGTTTCCGGAATTCGGGGGGACATGGATCCGGTCACGGTGGGCGCTGCTGCTAGTGGTGGCGACGGGTGAGTGAGGGGACGGCCGCGCCGGGCGCGCTTGACAGCCGGTTATGGGCGACGTTCGCGGCTTGCCGCCGTTCTAGCTGCCTGCCGCGGGCTCCTCAAGCTGCGCTAGCCGGAGGCGTACTGCCTCGGCTTGCGCGCCGCATGCCGGCAACTAGGGGATTCCGTGACGGTGCTGGACACGGTGCTCATCCTTTCCGGGCGCCCGGTGCCATCGTGAGTGGTATGGGCATGGCTGGTGCCGCGTGCGCTCTCGTCACTATCCCACCCAGTAGTCCTTCTGGTGTCATCATCCCCTTCCGTTTCTGATCTTGATCGCCCGTTTTGCCATCCTTGTTTCATGGCTTCAGATCGCGTCACACCCATGCACCACCTGACGATCGTGGTCAGTTCCGCTGCCTCCGGCTCGCGGTGGCTGAGGTCCGTTTGGCGGTTATCGCGACCCTCAGCAAGGGCTACGACCTTGACTACATCTGGAAGCAAGTCGACCAAAGCCTGACCAAGGACCCGGCCGGGTATTACATCCAGGCCAGCGAGGCCGGGGGAGAGCCGCCCGGCCGCTGGTGGGGCGCAGGCGCGAAGGCCCTCGGCCTCGAACCCGGCCAGGTAGTAGAACGGAAACCGTACGACCTCCTCTTCGGAGAACGCAAAGCCCCCGACGGCACCCAACTGGGCAGGCCGCCGGGCAGCGGCCGCAAGGCCGCCGACATCTACGCCAGGCTGCTGGCCGCCGAGCCGCACGCCACCGCCGAGCGTAGGCGCGAGCTGCGCCTGGAGGCGACCCGGCAGGCGCGGCAGAGCCCGTTGTTCTTCGACCTGACGTTGTCGCTGTCGAAGTCGGTCTCGATCTTCCACGCCTCCCTTGGCGAGAACGCCCGCCTGGCCCGCCAGGCGGGAGACGCTGCGGGGGAGGCGTACTGGTCCGGCCTGGTCGCCGAAGTCGACGCGATGATCTACCAGGCTGTCCACGCGGGCTTCGCCTACTTCCAGCAGGAGGCCGGCTACACCCGGACCGGATCGCACAACAAGCGGGTCCACGGCCAGGAGACCGGCCAGTGGCACGAGGCCGACCTGGTCGTGGCGCATTGGTTGCAGCACACGTCCCGCGACGGCGACATGCAGTTGCACGTCCACTCCCAGATCGCGCACGTCGCCCGGACGTCGACCGACGGGAAGTGGCGGGCCCCTGACTCGCTGGGCTACAACGAGCACGTTGGCGCGGTCGCCGCCCTCACCGCCCAGCACCTGGAAGAGGCCCTCACCAGAAGGTTCGGCCTGGAGTGGACCGCCCGCGATGACGGCCACGGCTTCGAGATCAAGGGCATCTGCGGGGAGATGATGCGCCTGTTCTCGACGCGCCGGGAGTCGATCACCGCCGACCTGCGCGCCCGCGCGGCGCGATTCGAGCGGCAGTACGGCCGGGGGCCGTCCCAGCGGGAGCTGGCGCAACTCGCCCAGTCGGCGAACTTCGCCACACGCAAGAGGAAGGAAGGCGCGCTGGACCCCGAGCAGTTGCACGCGGGCTGGGCCGACAAGCTCGCGCGCACGCTCGGCGTGCCGCTGGCGTCGGTTGCCCCGTCGGTATGGCACGCCAACGCAAGCCGCGCGGACGCCCGCGGCGCGCATGCTTCTGAGGCCGTGCCGGAGGAACTGGTGCTAAGGCGCGCCGCGCAGCAGGCGCTCGCGCTGGCCCAGCAGGAGAAGAGCACCTGGACCAGCGCGGACCTGGTCAAGTACCTGGGCCGGGTGCTGCCCCGCACCGGCCGAGACCCGGCCCAGGCGGCGGCGCTGCTAGAGCACCTGGCGGACCGCGCGCTGCGCTCGGAGTTCGAGCCGGTGCTGTGCCTGGAGGCGCCGGAGCCCGCCGAGGTCCCGCGCGCCCTGATGCGCGCCGACGGGCGCAGCGTCTACCGCCGCCACGGCGGCGTCCGCTACGCCACCCGCGCGCAGCTGTCCACGGACGACGCCCTGGTCGCGCAGGCCGGAGCCGAAGGCGCGCCGCGCCTGACCCGTGCCGCTGCCGCGCATCTTCTCCAAGCCGATCCAGAACGGCTGGTGGCTTCGCTGGAAGGCCACGCGGACGACGCCGGCGCGGCGCCGACGGGAACCGGGCTGCGCGAGGACCAGGCCGCCGCCGCCCTGTCCGTGCTGACCGACGGCCGGCGCGTCTCGGTGATCAACGCCCCGGCCGGCGCCGGCAAGACCCGCGTCCTGGCCGAAGTAGCCAAGGCATGGGAGGCCGCCGGCCTCGGCCCGGTCGCGGGCATCACCGCGTCCCAGTCCGCCCGCAACACCCTGGCCGCCGGTGTCACCGAGTCTTACAACAGCGCCCAGTTCCTGGGCCACCTGCCCGGCAGGCGCGGCGCCCGCGGCCCCGCCCCGGTCGCCCCGGGCACCCTGCTGGTGATCGACGAGGCGTCGATGATGACCGGCCCCGACCTCGCCGACCTGATCGCCCTCGCCGAGAAGCACGGCGGGAAGGTCGTCGTGGCCGGGGACACGATGCAGCTGCAGGCGGTGCAGAATGGCGGCGGCATGTCCCTGCTCGCCGACCGCCTCGGCTACGTCCGCCTCGCCCAGCCCGTCCGGTTCCAAGCGGCCTGGGAACAGGCCGCGACCCTGCGGCTGCGCGACGGCGATGTCAGCGTGCTCGCCGAGTACGACCAGCACGCCCGGATCACCGGCGGGAACCCCGAGGCGATGATGGACGCCGCCGCCGCCACTTACACCACCCTGGCCGCCGCCGGGACGGACGCGCTCCTGATGGCCGCCGACCACACCCTGCGCCGGGAGCTGTCCCGCCGCATCCGCGACGACCTGCTCCGCCTCGGCCTGGTCAGCAACGGCCCTAGGGTGAGGATCGCAGACGGCACCACGGCCAGCACCGGGGACCTGATCGCCTGCCCCCGCAACGACCACAACGTCGAGGCCGGCGAGCCGGGCCGGACCCTGGCCAACGGCGACCTGCTCCGCATCGACGCCATCACCCCGGACGGCCTGCTAGTGCGCCGCGCCCTGGACGCCGACCCCACGACCGGGCAGCGCCGCTGGACGAACCGACAGTTCCTGTACTACGAAGACGCCGAACTCGGTTACGCGGTCACCGACCTCGCCGCCCAGGGCCGCACCGTCCACACCGGCCTGGCCGTGTCACCGGCACCGAGGACCGCCAGCACGCCTACGTCGCCCTCACCCGGGGCACCACCAACAACAGCGCCTACGTGTTCACCCTGTCGCCGAAGCGCGCCGACCTCGCCCCCGGCCCCCGCCCGGCCCCCGAGATCGCCCGCTACGACCGCCTCGCCGCCCAGGCTGGGGGGCACGGCGCTGCGTCGTCGGCGGAAGGGAATCCGGAGCCTGACGGGCAGCCGGACCCGCTGGGCGTGCTCGCGGAGATCCTCGACCGCGACAGCCAGGCGCTGTCGGCGTCCCAGGCCTGGCGGCAGGCTCTCGCCGACGCCGACCACCTGGGCGTCCTGAATGCGACCTGGACCGCGGAGACCACCCCGGCCCGCGACCAGCGGTACCGGGCCCTGCTCGCCGGCGCGCTCCCGCCCAGGTTCCCGCTGGAACCCGGCCACCGGGAGAAGTGGCTGTGGAAGACACTGCGCGCCGCCGAGCTGGCCGGCCTGGACGCCCGCCAGGTGCTCACCGAAGCCGTCGCCAGGCGGGACCTGGACGGGATCGACGACATCGCCGCCGTGATCGACGCCCGCATCCGCCGCGCCGGCGTCCTGGTCCCGCTCCCGGCCCCCGCCTGGTCCGACCAGGTCCCCGAGGCCGTCGACCCCGAACGCGCCGCGTACCTCACCGAGGTCGCCGCGCTCATGGACGCCCGCAAGGAACGCATCGGCGAGCACGCCGCCGCCACCGCCCTCCCCTGGGCAGTCGCCGCCCTGGGAGAGGTCCCAGCCGACCCGGCCGCCCGGCTGGAATGGCAGCGCAGGGCCGCCTCGGTCGGCGCCTACCGCGAGCTGTCCGGCTACGACGACCCCGCCGACCCGGTCGGCCCCGAGCCCGCCACGAACAACCCCGAACTGCGAGCCGCCTGGCACGAGGCCCTGGCCGCCCTGGGCCCCGTCGACGGCCCCGACGTCCGCGGGATGGCCGACGGCCTGCTGCTCCGCCTGCGCGACACCTACCCAGTCGAAACCGCATGGGCGCCGCCGTGGACCGGCGACGAGCTCCGCCAGGCCCGCACCGGCGCCCGGGACGCCCACCTGGCAGCACTCCGCGCCACCGCCGAAGCCGGCGCGGCCCGCCGCCGCGGCGAGCACGGGGAAGCAAGCCGCCAGGTCTCGCTGGCCGCCAGCTACCAGGCGATGCACGACGCCTACCGGCAACGCGAGACCGCCCTGGCCACGGCAATGGAAGACCGAACCGACTGGGAACGCGCCACCCGCCAGCAACGGCAGCTAGCCGTAGCCGCCGACGCCGAACTACGCCGCCGCCACCCCACCGAACCCTGGCCCCCGCTCCGCTCCGCCGAACCCAAACTCGACAGCAGCGCTTCAGCAGACGACACAACGACGACGCGCCTGATCGACGACCTGGCCACTCGGCACCGTGAGTTCACCGCCAAGCTGGCCGACCTGCAGAGCATCATGATCCCCGCCGAAGACCCCGACTACGAAGACCTCGGCCCGGCGTTCCCCGCCTGGGCACCCCCCGAACGAGGCGCGATCCTCCAGCCGCCCAAGCCCGAGATCACCCCGTCGGCGCGGATCCTGGAGCTGGTCGCCGACCGCGACGTGGAGATGGAACCCGGAGGGTCATCGTTACAGGTGCTGGCTGGGCCAGTCATCGTCCCCGTTGGACTCGCCGCGCGCGATGAACTTGATTCCTTGCCGGACATCCGGAAATACCGGGCTCGATTCCGGGTCCTCACCAAGGTCCATATTTTTACTACCAGCGGCAGGTGCCGCCGAGGACAACCCAGTAGGCGATCGTGAGTGTCCCAAGCGCGGGGAGTGGCCGGTTAGCTCGCGAGCGGCCCGCCATCTACCAGAGTAGTGCAGCGTCTGCTGCAGCCTTCCGGCCGAACCACCTGCGGGCTTGATAGCTCTCGCCCCAATACCGGCTCGGGGCTCGTTCTTCATCCGCGCGGTTCCAGTCATGGATACATAACTCACTACACGCGCAGGACCCAGGGTAAAGCGATAGCTTGCAATAAGATGTGGTTAGGTTATGACGACCCTGCGGAACGGGTGGGATGAAGCATCATGGGTGAGCTTGGTGGAACCGTTGAGTATTTGTATTGGTCCGCCCGGCGCACAAGTCGTTTCATGGAAGATAACGGCCTCTCCGTCCAACCAGTTACGCGGACGTTCACGAGCCCAGCTTTCGGGTGGCTGCCGACGTTTTCGCGCAGCACAACGAACATGAACGGTATTCGCCCTCGGGCAGCAAAAGCGATCGACGACGCTTTGGGTCAAACAGCCGTTGCAAAGTTCAACACGCCTGGCCCTATTCAGTATGCCAAAGGAACGGGCAAGATGGTTTTCGGGGACTTTATTAGTGCGACCGACCAAGAAGATGAAACCCCCGCAGTGATGTTCACGGTTGCGGATCATTCGCGACGGTACCGTGATGGAGTCGCGGTATGTCTGTTTGGAAGCATGGACAGCTTTCCCGAATATATTCGGGAAAGCGGACCTCGCGTAGAGTGGGGATGGAGTTCATCCTCAGCAAGATCCGTATTCAAATTCATCCAGTCTCAAGGTAAGGAAATAGAAGGCTACGGATTTCTGGATACGCCTGGAGACATGTGCTACGCGGCGCTTCAGATCGCCCGAGATCAAGGGATCTACAAAGGGTCCTGGGAGTGTACATATGGTTTGGACAGGCCTTGGGAGCGGGCTTTCACTTACGGTGATGTCAGGGAAGCGCAGTGGTTGGCTCAGATCTATCTTGATATGACGCGCGAGGATCTCGAAGCAGATGGCTTTGACTTTCCTCGTTGGGAAGATGCCATTCCTTACCAGCGCGTTCTGATAGGTGCACCGTTGTGGATTCGCACCCCAAGCCCACAAGCGATAACGCTCTATGCGGGCCGCGATGACCTCGATCATCCAATAAGAAGTCCGGCCAGGTCGCTATCGCCCATCCGGTTCATTGCACGGAAGTTCACTGCGGCAGGCTAGCCAAGGCAACCTCATCCACCAGAAACTACCGTTACCTGTCAGGATAATTCTGGGTGGCGTTGATCGGGCTACGGGGGCCGGAACTACGCAGCGCCTTGTTAAACCAGAAAAGCATAGGGATTACCACGCCAAGTACCCCGGCGAACACGCCGTATCCTCCGAGATGGTGTTTCTCCAGTGCTACTCCAGTCAAGACCACCAGTCCGGCGATACAGAGGATCAGCTTGAATCTGAATCCTCGCTTGCCGGTTCCCTTAGCGGAAAGCGGTGTAGGCGGCAGTCCGCTAGGCAGCGGACTGCTTTCCCATGTTGTGGTGGCCGATTCTAGGGCTTTCTCGATCCTATAGAGGCTGTTCCTATACCTAGGCGAGGTGCGGGGTTACGCGCGCGCGTGTTTTGGCGGTGCGGCGGGTCATCTGGAGGATGGCGGCCCACTGGACCATGGCGGCGTGGTGGTCGGGGGTGCGCTCGTAGTCGCGGGCGCAGCGCCGGCGGCGGCTGA
>Ga0307478_10001146_pt1 | contig 23987 bp, 20 predicted proteins | sample atmos_gasesECM4C_2_FD_203713 | JGI IMG/M metagenome (GOLD analysis project Ga0307478, IMG submission 203713) | Hardwood forest soil microbial communities from Morgan-Monroe State Forest, Indiana, United States - atmos_gasesECM4C_05 | ecosystem: Environmental > Terrestrial > Soil > Temperate...
TGTTGAAAGCCCGGATGAAAATCACAGCCTATAATCAACATGACGTTGGCTCCTCTCACGAGCCTTGGTCTTGTTCATCGCATACCAATCTACTCGCGACGGGCCAACGTCGTTATGCAATCAAGCACCTTTTTTATGGCGCGAGGAATCTGCTTCTCTCCGAAGCTATTTCCGTGGAATAAACAGCTCCACCGGCGGTTTCACGCCAAACGTCGCGGCAAAACTCCCCTGATTTACCGCCATGGCAAAATGACCTCGCGAATCGATATACAGGAGCGGCGCCCTAAGCGGAACATCGCTGAAAGTCCGCACGAACTTGATCTTCATTTCTTTGTCGCCAATCTTCACCGGAACTTCTTGCCCGCGCTGGTAGCCCAGTTTCAGAAAGTCCTCCGCATCCAAGTTTGTCACCAGATTCCCAAACGGACCATCCGTCGCTATCACCTCCGCCGTAACTCCGCGATCATCGAGGCGCGCTGCCTTCAAATCCAGGCGCACCAGCGACGCAACAGGCATCTCCGGCCCCACCTTCGTCCAATCCTCACCGCGCGCCACGTGCGCTCCCACCGGAGAAAAAATGTCTCTCCCGTGAAACGTTGATGACATCTTGGTGCCAATCATCCAATCCGGATTCGTGATCTCGTGCACCCGCTCGATCCCGTCGCGCTGCTCCACCAGCGTGAGCACGCCATTATCCGGCAGCACAAAATATTGTCCCCGTTTTGATTTCGCAACAATCGCTTTGCGCGTGCTGCCGACGGTCGGGTCCACCACGACAACAAAAACCGTTCCCGCCGGATAGTAAGGCGTTGCCCCATAAAGAAAACGCGCGCCATCGAGAATCGAAAACGGCGTGACCTGATGCGTGAGGTCGACAATGCGCACTTCCGGCATGATGGAATACATCACGCCTCTGCAGATCGCGACCGAATCATCCACCACGCCGAAGTCAGTCATGAACACAATAGTCTGTGGATATTTCGTAGTCTGCGCGCCTGCGAGTGCCGCTAGCAGAAGCATCGCCGCCAGCAGCCCAATCGCCCATGTACGGCTCCCGACCTCCTTCCAAAGCGCCGCTCGGCTTGGCATTGAAAGGGTGCGACTTCCAGTCGCACCGTAAATGTTCATAAATATCAACCGCGACTTCAGGCGCATCCCTTCCTCCTTTTGCTGCAATCATGGTCTGCTAGACTACTCGGCCCTGCCGCTCAGCCGCAAATCACTCTGAACCCCTGCCCCGATCTATAATGTGCTTTCAACACCGCACAACCGCAAGGAGATATTCATGTCGCAAGCCATCCCTGAAAAATACCGCGATCTGTTTCAGAAGCGGGCGTTCGCCAACCTGGCCACGCTGATGCCCGACGGCCGCCCGCAAGTCACGCCCGTCTGGTGCGACTTTGATGGCCAGCACATCGTTTTCAACTCCGCCAAAGGCCGCCAGAAAGATAAAAACGTCCGCCGTGACCCGCGCGTAGCGATGACGCTGATGGACCCCGAGAATCCCTACCGCTATCTCGAAATCCGCGGCCGCGTGGTCGAGATCACCGAAGACGGCGCCAGCGCCCACATCGACAAGCTGGCAAAGAAATACCTCGGCGTCGACAAATATCCCTACGGCCAGGCCGGTGAAGTGCGCGTGATGTATAAAGTGCAGCCCGAGCACACTACGGTGATGGGCTAATGGCGCTAGATTCGATCACATTCCGCGCCATGATTGTGACTTATTGATTCTAGGGGTTGATTTCTGATTGCGGATTTTGGGTGGCGCAGCGCTTCAGCGCTGTGATAATCGGGCTGGTCTGATTGCGCCTTTAGGCGCTGGTTTTGAAAGGGCGCGGCTTTGAGCCGCGCCGCACCCTCCCAAGAAACTTGAACCGGGGCTTTAGCCCCCGCGCGAGGACCTCATCCCAACCCACAACCTCTGTTTCCTAGGCTTCGGCAACGTGAACCGCACCCTCGTTCAACTGCTCCAAGATCGCGAGCAAGAACTGCGCACCCGCCACGGAATCGCCTTCCGCATCACAGGAGTAGCCTCACGCCGACTGGGATTGATCGCCGACCCAAATGGTTTGGATCTGGCCCGTGTGGGTCGGACACTCCCTTCGGCAGGCTCAGGGCAGGCTATGTCCGACAAAAGCCGGGAATCAGATATAAATCCAGCAACCGTCCAAACGTGGCTCGCCGCCGCCCACGCGGACATCCTCTTCGAAGCTACGTCGCTCAATGTAGAAACCGGCCTGCCCGCCGTCGACCACATCCGCGCCGCCCTCAACCACGGAGCCCACGCCATCACCGCGAACAAAGGACCAATCGTCCACGCCTACCGCGAACTCCGCGATCTCGCCGCCGCGCAAGGCAAGCGTTTCCTCTTCGAATCCACCGTGATGGATGGCATCCCCATCTTCTCGTTATTCGATCAACTCCCCGCGATCCACCTGCAGGGATTTCACGGCATCCTGAATTCTACGACGAACGTGATCCTCACTGAAATGGAAAACGGACTCACTTTCGACGAATCCTTGAAGAAAGCCCAGTCCCTCGGCATCGCCGAAACCGACGCCACCCACGACATCGACGGCTGGGACGCCGCTGTAAAAACCGCCGCGCTGATCACAGTGCTGATGGATATCCCGATCAAGTTGGAAGAAATCCAGCGCGAAGGAATCCGGGCCCTGAGCGCAGAAGCCGTCCGCGCCGCAAAAAAAGAAGGCCGCCCGTATAAACTCGTTTGCCGTGCCAGCAAAACAGAGAAGGGAATCACAGCCAGCGTCCGCCCCGAACAAATCCCGCTCACCGACCCCATGTCACAAATCGCCGGCACATCTTCCTACATCTATTTCGAAACCGACATCTTCCCCGGCCTCGCCATCACCGAAGAAAATCCCGGCCTCTACGCCACCGCCTACGGCATGCTGGCAGATTTCGTCAGGGCGGTGAGCAAGTAGGCCCCGTGTGCTGTAGAAGAGCGTTGTGCGCCGAAGTAAAGCACTGTGCGCGGTAAGAGGAGCGCTGGAACCGAAAGAGTGCCGTGAAGAGCGGCCCTTCAGGGTCGCGTAAAGCTTTCAAAATTCAACCGGCCTTCATGCCCCGCGGCTCCGGCGTCATCCTGAACGAAGCCGTTCTCAGGCGTAGTGAAGGATCTCAACCTCCATGCGTGATTACGGGAGTAACGATACACAAGAGGAGCCTGATAGTCATAATCCATTGTGCAAACGCGAAGAGAGGACACCCCAATGACCAAACTATTGCTTTTCGCCAGTCTTTTTCTCGCCACCTCTCTATCGGCACAGCCCCAGCCCAACAGGACTCACGGGCCGGACTGCAGCGGTGGCTGGACGACAGAAGTGACTCTAGCTCTCTTGAAAAATGCCGGGTTGGTTAACGTAAGGGAATTGGATTTCTCAAAGACAACAACCGTCCGGCTAGCGTCGGAGCGGATTGGCAAAGACCTTTGGCATCAGGTGTATCGCGTCAGATACGTCAGGAACTCTGGCGAGGCGATTCAGGCTATTGCGATTCACGATGCGTCGCAAGGGGAATGTTCGATGACCGCTCCCGAGGTGTTTGTCGTTGCGGACCACCTTGGTCAGACCGAGCCGAAACCCGCAACGCGTGATCGATAAGGACGTCCTTCGCAAGCCGAATCACTGGTGCGCATCTTAGGATCGACGAAGGTCATTCCTGAACTGTCCTACTTCCGCGAACTCAATGCCCGGCAGCCCTGCGTCGAGTCGTGGTAAAAATGAAACACGATGCCTCTCACCGAAACCACCGCCCCCGCCCTCGACCTCGCCTCCATCCGCGCCCAATTCCCCTCCCTCTCCCAAACCGTCAACGGACATCCCGCCGTCTTTCTCGACGGCCCCGGCGGAACGCAGGTTCCGCAGCGGGTCATCGACGCCATCTCCGACTACCTGCGCCGCGACAACGCCAACACCGGCGGCGCTTACGCCACCAGCCGCAACACCGATGCCATGATCGCCGAAGCCCGCGCCGCCATGTCCGATTTCCTCCACTGCGGCGCCGACGAAATCGTCTTCGGCCCCAACATGACCACGCTCACGTACGCCATCTCCCGTGCCATCGGCCGCGACCTCAAACCCGGCGACGAAATCCTGGTCACCCGCCTCGATCACGACGCGAACGTTTCCCCTTGGCTCGCGCTCGCCGACCAAGGAAAAGAAAAAGGCGTCACCATCCGCTGGGCGGAAATTCACAAAGAAGATTGCACTCTCGATGTGGAAGACCTTGCCGCAAAACTCACTTCAAGAACCAAACTGGTCGCCGTCGGCTACGCCTCGAACGCGGTCGGTACCATCAATCCCGTGAAGGAAATCGTCCGCCTCGCCCACTCCGCGGGCGCGCTCGCCTATGTCGACGCGGTCCACTATGGCCCACACGGACTCATCGACGTCGCCGACCTCGACTGCGATTTTCTAGTCTGCTCCACCTACAAGTTCTTCGGCCCCCACATGGGCGTGCTCTTCGGCAAGCGCGAATACCTCGCGCGGCTGCATCCTTACAAAGTGCGGCCGCTCACCGACGCCGTTCCCTTCCGCTGGGAGTGGGGCACGCTGAACCACGAGTGCATCGCCGGAATCACCGCATGCGTGGAATACATCGCCGATCTCGGCCGCGAAAATGTAGGAACTCTCGAGGACAACGTAGGAACTACCACGGCCCATGTGGGGACAGCCGCCCCCGGCTGTCCGTCGGGCGAAGCCCGATCTCTAACCACATCTCGCCGCGCAGCGATCATCGATGCTTTTGAACTGATTCACCGCCATGAGCACAGATTAATGGAACGCCTCATCACCGGCCTCTCGCAGATTCCTAATCTGAAGATCTTCGGCATCACCGATCCTTCCTGCTTCGACTGGCGCTGCCCCACGCTCGCAGTCCGGGCCATCGATCGAACTCCCGGTCACACTCCACTGCAACTCGCCACCAAACTGGGCGAGCGCGGCTTCTTCACCTGGGATGGAAACTACTACGCTCTGAATCTCACCGAGCGGCTCGACGTCGAAAGCACCGGCGGCTTCCTCCGCATCGGCCTCGTCCACTACAACACGGTTGAAGAAGTGGATCGCCTGCTCGCAACTCTGCGCGAGATCCTATAGCCGAGAAAAATGCCTAATCCGCAAACAGGGGTAATACCTGCAACAGGGAAGGGCACGAGTTCTACTCGTGCCGCATCAGCAGGAAGAGAAGACCGCGCTTCAGCGCCTGAGGTGCGATTGGGCCGCAGCGTCTGCTAAAAAATGAAAAGATTAAAGCCGGGGAGGGCTGGCGCGCCGGACCAAGTTGGCCTCTATGGCCACCGCTTGGCGCTATCGTCCCACCCGGCTGCGCGCACCGGTTGTGCCGAAGCGACGGCAGGGGGCGACGGAATGCGGATCGGCTGCTGCGGTCCGTTCACCGCAGTCGGCAGCACCGATTTGGCCATGTCGGAGTTCATTTCCTTTTCTTCGGACAGCAAGGGAGCAACCAGCCGTAGCGCTTCCACTTCTTTCTCCAGCCGGGTAAGCTCCATCTCTTTCTGCCGCAGGACTTCATAAACATTCTTCATAAACTAAGCACCTACAAGTCGGTTATTAAGTTAGCAGCTTTTCTCGCACTTTAGCAGAGTTGGCTGTGTTGTCAAGAAATTAAGCCGTGCCAACCTATATTCAGACCGTTTGCGGAAGCGTAATCGATTTCACCGCAGAAAGCGAGCTTCCTTCACTACCCCCTGGGAATTTCGATTTCGCCTCATTCGATGCGGCTCTCAGCTAGATATTCACAACTCTCACGCTGCCGCGTCGTTTGCATTGCGCTCCCGTGGTCCGCGCCGAGCGTTGCGATATCCGCTATCGACCTGCATTCCTCATATAATTGCCCTTCTCAATCTGCACAAAATCCGGTCACCCACCTGTGGACGGCTTGCACTCCATTGAAAATACACATCTTGCACACACAGGTTTTTCATTGACGAAAATTATAGAAAGCGTAAAACAGAATCGTTCTTTGACAGTTTCTTAAGTTTTTCCGGTTGGTGCAGCGTCCGGGGCTCAAGCCTAGTCACTCTCACATTGCAAAATGATGAGGGAAGGCGGGCAAGGGTCTATAGCAAAGCGCTGGTCGAGGAGAACGAGAAACCCAGTCGAAGGCAGGATAGAGTTCCGAGGCGTTGGGTAGGTTTATCCGGTTGGCGGTAAGCCCGGAGCCCAAGCGAAGATCGCGCGCGGCACCCCGCAAGGGAAGCTCCGTAGCAGGTCAAGCAAGGGTCTAACGCGAGCTACTGGCCGAGACGAATGGACCCAACACCACCTCGGAACTCTTATTTTTTGAGCGGCTTTTGAAGCTCTGGTTTCTAGCTCTCACCCTGTCCAGCGTCAACTAAACCTTCTTCCGCGAAACAATCACCCAGACTGTTCCGCGTCCATCGCAATAGCGGCAGCGTTCCTCTCCCAACAACTTTCCTGTGCCATGACATTCCAGGCAGTTCGCGACAATATTCAGTTCCTGCGCTGAACTTTCCGGGAGCTTGGTGGGGTCTTTAAACAATTCCGCGTGATGATGGTCGCGCAGCCAGAAGACCAGCTTGCCTTCCAAAGTCTCGCGTTCTTTGGTGGTGAGTTGAGCGCAGCGCCCCGGCCACCACTCTCGAATGCAGCCGTAACAAATCAGTTCGCCCGCATCGAACAGCATCCCAGGATCGCGTCGCAAGAACTTCTTGCACCACAAACAAGGATTCACTCCGAGCAACCCCAACGCGTCCTTCAATCGGTCCAGTTCGCTCTGTTGCCGGGTCAGGATTTCTTCGACGCTTGCGCTGGATTTTTCAGCCATGAACTAGCTTCTCACTCTCACTCGCAAAAGTGTAGCCACTTAGCAGAAATAATCCAGATCAGCCGAAAGCAACCTTACCCGTGCAGAATGTCTCGCCTTAACTGAGAACTGAGAACTGAGAACTGAGAACTGAGAACTGAGAACTGAGAACTGAGAACTGAGAACTGAGAACTGAGAACTGAGAACTGAGAACTAATCCACATGCTCACCCATCTCAAACCCTTCTTCGGAATGTGGCAGCACATCGCGCTCGCCCGCGATCCACACATAGAGTGTCGGCAGCAGAAAGATGCTCATCACCAGGTCCGCAATCAGACCGCCCACAATGACAATCGCAAATGGTCGCTGAGAGTCGGAGCCAATCGCGTGCGACAGTGCCGCCGGCAGCAGCCCTAAAGTCGCCACCAGCATTGTCATCATGATCGGACGCAACCTCAGCACAGCGCCTTCAACTGCGGCGTCCTCAATCGTAAAGCGCCGCGCCCGAAGCTGATTGATGTATTCCAGCATGATCACGCCGGTCTGCACCGACACGCCGAACAGAGCCAGGAATCCCACGCCGGACGAGACGCTGAAATTGGTGCCGGTGATCAGAAGCGCCAATAGGCCGCCAAAGCGAGCCATCGCCACGTTGGCTAGGATCAACAACGCCCATTTGAAGGACTTGAACATCGTATAAAGGATGACGAAGATAACGAGGATAGTGATGGGGAGCACGATGAGCAGCCGCTCGTCTGCCCGCTTCTGGCTCTCGTATTCTCCCGCCCAATCTATGTGATATCCGGGCGGCAGTTTCATCTGTTCGTTGACTTTCTTCATCGCTTCTTCCACCGCGCCGCCCAGGTCACGGCCTCGGACGCTGTACTTGATGGCAACGTAACGCTGATTGCCCTCCCGATAGATTTCGGAACCGCCGTCGGCCTCGCTGATTTTGCAGAGCTGCGCCAACGACACGCGCTCTCCAGAGGGCGATAGCAGACGAATGTTCTTGATCGCTTCCTGTGTACTCCGATATTGCGGTAAATAGCGCAGCGTAAGATCGTACCGCGCCTCATCCTTCAAGACCTGAGTGAGCGCACTCCCTCCCACTGCGGTCTGAACCGCATCCTGCACGTCCGCGACGTTGATCTGGTAACGAGCCGCCGCATCGCGGTCCACCGTTACGTTCAGATTGGGCTGGCCCAGCACATGAAAGACTCCCAGGTCTTCGACTCCCTTAACCGTTCCCATAATGCTGGCGATCTGGGCGCTCTTTTCTTCCAGCGTCCTCAAGCTATCGCCGTAGACCTTGATGGCCAACTCGCCCTTCACTCCACTCACTGCCTCTTCCATGTTGTCTTCGATGGGCTGAGAAAAACCCCAGACGACGCCTGGAATCTTGTTGTTGAGTTCGCGATTCATGGCGGCGATCAATTCGTCTTTGTTCTCGTGAAAGACTGGCCGCCAATCCTCTTTCGGCTTCAGATCGACAAAGTACTCGGTATTGAAGAAGCTGGTCGTATCCGTGCCGTCATCCGGCCGTCCTGTTTGACTGGTGCATTGCGGGACCTCGGGGAAAGAGCAAAGAATGATCCGCGCTTGATTTGACACCCGGATACCTTCGTCCGGGCCCGCGCTGGGCGCGAGCGTGCCCCGCACCCAGAGCGCGCCCTCATCCAGGTGGGGCAGGAATTCAGAACCGATGACGCCGCTGAACGCCAGGAAAAGCGTAAAGCAAAACCCGACCACGCCCACACACAAGACCAGCGTGCGCCGGCGAATCGCCCACCGGATCGCGCTGCGGTAGTGCTCGATCAAAAACTCCATAATCGGATTGCGCCATTCCTTCGCTCCCTTCGCGAACGCGAAACTGGCCAGCACAGGCGCAATCACAATCGAGAACAGCAACGCCCCCAGCAGCGCAAAGGCCACCGTCCAGGCCATGGGATGAAATAGCCGCCCTTCCACACGCTGCAACGTGAAGATCGGCAAGTAAGCAGTAATGATGATGGCGATCGCGTAAAACACCGGACGCTGCACCTCATGTGAGGCCTCACTGATTTTTTCGTTTGGAGTTTTTGTATCCTCGTTCTTGTGACCCAAATGGCGCACAATGTTTTCGATCATCACCACCGCGCCATCCACCACCATGCCAAAATCTAGAGCGCCTAAAGACAGTAGGTTTGCCGGAATATGCCTCAAGTCCAGACAAATCGACGCAAACAAGAGCGAAAACGGAATCGTCGCCGCCACGATCAGCGCGCCCCGCACATTGCCGAGAAACAAAAACAGAATGATCGATACCAGAATCATTCCTTCCGTCAGGTTGTGCAGTACGGTGTGACTGGTGAAGTGAACCAGGTCGCTGCGATCGATAAACGGAACAACTTTCACCCCCTTAGGCAGAATTTGAGTGTTCAGTTCCTCCACTTTCTTGTGGATACCCTGCAGCGCCGTATCCGCCGCCGCGCCTTTCCGCAGCAGCACGATGCCCGACACGACATCGTCGTTGTCGATAATCTTGCCGTCCTCGCGGAGGATTGCACCGTTGGTACCGTAGGGACAACCACTGCAAGCCCGCGCAAACTGTCCCAGCCGGATCTTCGGTCCTTGCGAAACCACCGCAATGTCTTTCACCCGGAGCGGCGTGCCATTCTTGGTCAGAATGACCGTCCGTTCAATATCCTGCGCGCGGTCGACCAGCCCCACGGAGCGCACGTTGATCTGTTGCAGGCCTTCCTGGATGAAGCTTCCGCCCGCGTTGGCGTTATTGTTGGTGAGTTGTTGCTCGACCTGAGCCAGGCTCAGCCCGTAAGCCACTAGCTTGTTCGGATCCACCCGAACCTGGTATTCGCGAGTAGGGCCGCCGAAGCTGGAAACGTCAACAATGTCTGGTACCGCTTTAAAATTCTTCTCGATGACCCAGTCTTCGATGGACTTCAGTTCCATCGGGTCATAGGCCGGGTTCGTGCTGTGCAGGGTGAAAAAATAAATCTGGCCGACCGGGCTCCAGTCCGTGCCCATTTGCGGCACCACGCCCGGCGGCAACGTAACCTGGCTCAGCCGCTCTAGTACCCGCTCCCGGTTCCAGTCGTTGTCCGATTCGTCGTCGAAAATCAGCTTCAGGTCCGAGAGTCCGAACAGCGAAAACGATCGCAGATGCACTACATGCGGGATACCGTTCATCACCACTTCGAGCGGAATCGTGACCTGCTGTTCGATTTGCTCTGCCGAAATCCCCGGCCATTGGGTAATGATCTCAACGTAGTTGTCCGCGACGTCGGGATAGGCCTCAATGGGCAGCCGCTTGAACGAAACGATTCCCCCCGCAAAAAGAATCAGCGCCAGTGCCAGCACTAGCAGCCGATTGCCCAGTGCGAAATCGACGACGCGTCGAATCATTTATTGCTCCACCGTGTTTTGCAGCGCCAGAGCATTCGAAACCACCTGATCACCCGGCTTAATTCCTGAAGTGACCTCCTGCAGACTGCCCGGCAGCATTTTCCCCGCGACCACCTCAAGGCGCTTGAAATGTCCCACCCCCAGCGGTGCGTACACCCAGTCGCGATCATGCAAATGCATAATCGCGGTTGCCGGAACCGATGCCCGCGTCTCCGCCTGCTTACCGTAGAAGGTCGCCGTGACGAACATGCCCACCCGCATCAATCCGGGATTCGCGACTTCCAGGCGGACTTTCGCCGTACGAATATTGGGATCGAGCACCGGCAGAATGTTATCGATCCGCCCCTTAAGCATTTTGTCGGGATAGGCATTGAGATGGATATCCGCGTATTCGCCGACATGCACCGCATCAAGATCGTTCTCGTAAACGTCACAGATGATCCATACATAAGAAAGATCAGAGATGGTGAACGGATTAGGTCCAGAAAGACCTTGCACGCCCGCTGCGTTTGTAACTTGTTGGTCCGTAATCACGCCGGATGTTGGTGCGACGATGTCGACGATCCCAGACGGGTGCTCCTTGTCGATGCCCAGAAGCTTCAACTGTTCGGTTGCGGCGTTCAGGTCGGCCTTGGCATCGCCCTCGGTGTCGTCGGCTTGTTCAAGAGCGCTCTTGGCGATCGCGCCCTTGTCGTAGAGAATCTGGGCACGCTCAAACTGCAGACGAGCCAGCCGCTCATCGTTTGCTGCTTTCAGATACGTGTCATAAGCTCCGGACACATCGTTACTCCGGACCTTCAGCAACAACTGCCCTTTCTGCACCACGTCGCCCAGCCTGGCCTTGATTTCCACCACTCGTCCCGTGGCCAAGGAAATCACCGGCACTGCGCGCGAAATGTCCGGCTGCACCACACCGGTAACATTCAGAGCCGGCGCCGCCTTATACTCAACCGCCGTCGCCAACGGAAATTGTTCCGGGTGATCCACCTTGAAATTGTTGGAGTCCAAGTCAGGCACCACGGCCGCCGCCGGCGGAGCCTCGGCCTTCGGATCGGCCTTGCCGCTGTTGCAGCCGACAAGCACCACCAGCATGAGCAAACACACCGCCGGCATTAAGAACCGGAAAAACCATTTGGTCTTCACTGGACCACCTCCCGTCCCACGGCCATATTCAATTGAGCGGCAGCAGTCAGGTACGAGCCGATCAAGTTCACATAGCTGAGCTGCACGCTGCGGTAGTCAGCTTGCGCGTTCAAGAAATCCAGCAACGATGCCCCACCATGCTGGTAGGAAAAGAAAATTGTGTCTCTTACTCGCGTGGCCTGCTGTAGGTATTTTTGTTTGTATGGCCGCAGCAGAATCACATTGCTGTTCAGTGTGGCGTAGCCGGAATCGACGTCGCTCAAGACCCCTGCTTCCGCGGCGTCGCGCAATCTTTCATTGCGCGTGATATCGAGTTGCGTGCGCAGCTTCTCTCCCTGGTTGCGGTCGAAAACCCGGAGGGGAAAGCTGACACTGACACCCAGCGTATTTATGCCAAACGGATTATTGTTGGATGAGTTGTGGGTATACCACGCGCTCAAGGTGGGATCGGTCGAACCGTTCGCCTCCGCCAGCGTGTGATCGGTCTTGGCCTTGTCCACGGCTTCGGCGGCCTCCTTCAAGTCCGGCCGTGTGTCCAGGGCGATCTTCCGGAAGTCGTCGCGCGCCATGAGTTGGTCGCTGAAATCGAACTCACCAGCCACGTCGAATTGTTCAATCGGCGTTCGGTCATTCAGCAGGGTGAGCATCTGAATCTTCGCTGTCCGAAGATTGACCTCGGCAGTTTGCAGGTCGGATTCGTACTGCACTCGCTGCAGTTCCAGGCGGTCGAGATCGATTTGCGCGATATCGCCCGCATCAAAACGGTCGCGGCTGATCTGGAGCACGTGGTCGTAGTATTCCAGGTTGTCCTTTGCCAGCTGCAGCACTGCTTTGGCCTGCAAGGTTGACACAAAGGCGCCGCGCAAGTTGAACAGCAGAGTTCGGTCCAGATCGGCATGACTGAACTCGGCAATCATGGTTCCTTTCTTGGCGCTCTCCAATCGCAATTCCCGCTTGTGCCGCCGTTCGTGCAGATAGCTGATGGCGGGCGTTTCATACGTGCCGGCGAACGGACGCCACTCGCCTTTATAGGGAGCGATCTGCGTCCCATCGGCGGTCAGACTGAAACTTGGATTGGGACGCAGGAACGCCGTAATCTCTTCCGCTTTCGACTCGTCGATGTTCAGCTTGTCCGCCAGCAGCGTGGGATTATTCAACTCCAGCCGGTCTTTCACCTGCTCCCACGTCCAGGCCTGCGGCCGTGACTGCGTTGGCGGCGTGGTCTGCGGCGCTGCCTGCGCCGTGGCCAACCCAGCCCCGCAAAGCATCGCCAGAACGCCGCAACACCGCGAAAGTGTTCTTCCCATCAATAACTCCATAAATCGATGACGCCCTTTGGATTTTCCCGAGACCTCGCTCCACTCGCCCAAACTCGCGATTCCTGACTCGTCATTCTCTCAAATCGAAGCTTTCAAGCTCCTTGGCTGCGTGGCATATCTTTGGAGTGCCGCCACCCGCGGTCCTTTCAGGAGTATCCGGTTTCCGCAGTAAAGATTTCCTAAGGATCAGGCATCGTCGCTGCGGATTCGTGACTACATCCCATCAGCGATTTTGCTTGCGAGGATTTTGGCGGACTTATCCGAGGAGAGAAAACGGAGGCGCTCGGCCCGCGTTGAGAACGCAAGGCCTGGCCAGCGGCGAGAAACACGTAACGGGAACTTCAAGCAGCCCAATCTCAACAAGCGCGAGCCGCGTCGCACTTGCCGCCATAATCGGAGGGCTTTGCAGGCGATTGATCCAGGCCGAACTCTTGTCGCTCGCCGCCTGGCGCACGGCGCGTTTGCTGGTGGCAGACTCTTCCATCTCGGTCCGCATGGCATGCAGATCGTCAGATGCCGAGATCACCGGGAACAGCAGAACCAGCACGCATCCCAGGGTCAGCAAACACTGCAGCGATGTAACGCAGCGTTTCTGCCGGGCTCCCGCACCGCGTCGCCACAGCCAGTATGCCGGCAGCGCGAGCAAGACCCACGCGAGATTAAGCAGCAGTTCCATATTTCGCGATCACTGTTTTCGCAATCATGATTTCGCAATCATGATTTCGCAATCAAGGTTTCACGATCAAGAGGGACGGAACGGGAAAAGTCCCGCGCATTAAATTCCGCCAAGCTAGTTTTTCAGAAACATCAAACCCAAGTCAACGTGACTTTCGGTATAGGAAGCCCGAAGCAGAAAGCCTGAGCCCCGAAGCCGATAGACGCCCCTACGGCCCAACCAGCACTCGCAGTCGTCGCGGCGTCTGCAGCTCCTGTTTATAAATAGCGTTTCGACTGGCTACCTCGCCGTTTACATCGACGTACACCATGTAGCTCCCATACGGCAACGTTTCGCCAAACGGCAGCGACATTCCAACCGTTCCCCTCGTCAAGAGAAAGTGCTGATATCCAATCTCGGTGGCCCGCCCGTTCTCCGCCACCGCTTTCACATCGAAGGTCAAATCCATGTCGTCCACCGTTGTGTTCGACACTTCCACGCTGCCCTCAATGCGGTCCACGTTCACATGCGCCGGAACCTTCCACGCCACGGTGATTGCCTCGACTACCTTGATCGCAAACACCTTCTGCCATGCCTGTTGCGGTTGTCCGCCATCTTTCACCGAAACTGCAAACTGAAATTCTCCCACCCGCTGAGCTTCTCCGTGGAGCGATCCGTCATCTTCCAGCTTGATCCCCGGTGGCAAAGTTCCACTCTCCAACTTCCAGTGCAGCACCGGGACGTAGTTGCCCCGCGCATAAAACTTCACCTGATAAGGCGCCCTCGGATAAGTCACGGGTAAATCCCTGGGTTCGATCAATAGTCCGTTCACAGCTTTATCATCCGGCGCCGCATTATTCTGTCCGGGATTGTTCTGTGCCGCCGTTGCCTGATTGGTTGGCGGACTCGTTTCAGCGCCGCCCTGCCCCGCAGAAGCAGTGCGCATCGCCGTCACAATAAGGGAAAGCGCAACCAGCCGCAGCACCGCACTCCGCAATTCCGCACCCCGCAATTTCCTTAGCTGCTCCATCTGCATCCAACCTATCACTTACTTAAACACGGAATGTAAAGATATGTATAAAAACCATCTCATAAATGGGTTCCGGGAAGGGCACGACGTTCAGTCGTGCCGTCCAGAGCCAATAAAGATGAGGGCTTTAGAGTGTGCGTGAGAACTGAATTTTGGGCGAAGACGTGGTACCCAACCGCCGCATTCCAGTCCCGACAGGGACGGCATGTGATAGCCCCGCACGTAAGTGCGGGGGTAAGTGGGAAAGTGGACCGAGTCCCGTAGGGACGGCACGAGTTCTCACGCACACTCTTTAGCCCCTGAGCAACCTCGACCTGCTGCTCCGGACTATTTATGAGACCGCTTCCAGCTTGCCTGAGTTGCGAATTGTCAATTGTAAATTCTTGTAGTGACGCAGTTCGGTTATCAAACTCAGCCACACCCAAATTCTTTCTGTCTGCGCGCTACTTATTCTCTTGGTTCGGGTTCAAGGCAAGTGAATTCCTGTGCTAACCTCGGAATTACCGAAGACCGATTTCAGAAGCGATTTACCCCAGGGGGAAGTTATGTCTGTACGAAACGCATTTGCCCTGCTCCTCGCGCTTTGCGCGCTCACCTTCTTAGTTGCCTGCGGCGGCAGTTCGCCGAAAGTGGTGCCTCCTCCCAGCGGCGGCTTCAGCGATAGCAACCTCAGTGGCACCTACGTCTTTTCGTCGAGCGGAGTGGACGCCAACAATCCTCCAGGATTCCTGACGATGGTGGGCACTCTCACTGCCAACGGAAGCGGCACCGTCTCCAGTGGCACCGTCGATATCACCGGTTTAAACGTCTCTGCTGACGCCCAGGCGCTCAGCGGCTCCTACACGATTACCGCCGACGGGCGCGGGCAAATCAAGTTTGGCGTAACGGTCACGGTTGAGAACTCAGCTGGCACCGGTACGACTACAAAGGGCGTTACCTTCATCCTGGATTTTGTCCTGACTTCGAATTCACACGGCCTGGTGACTGAATTCGATGGTAACGGCACAGGCAGCGGTACCATCGACCTGCAGAGCGCGGTTTCGCAGGCTCAGCTCGCGGGCTCTTACGCCTTTGGCGTCTCCGGCGTCGGCGATAACTCCACCGCTGCGCCAATCGCCGCCGCAGGCGTTTTCACCTTGGACTCATCGGGAGCCGTCACCGCCGGACAGGAGGATATTAACAACGATGGTACATATTCGGGAGTGCCGAGTTCAATCGCAACAACTTCTACCTTGACCGTTGGGGGAACCACACCAGGGGCGTCGTTCGCGGTCTCCGGGAATACCTTCACTTTCGATGTTTTCCCTATCGACAATACGCACCTGAAGTTGATCGAAACCGACGGGATCCTCCTCGCTTCAGGCGATGTGTACACTCAGGCGACTTCGATACCGACCGGGCAACTTGTCTTCACCATGGCGGGACTGGACAGCAGTGGCGTGCCATTGGCTTCCGGTGGTTGGCTGACCAACAACAGCGGCACTATCTCCGCCGCACTCGAGGACTTTAACGACGGCGGCAATGGGAACACCGTCACCGCAGTCGGCGGCAGTATCGCCCCTGTAACTGGCGGACGTTCCGTGTTCAGCCTGACGGGGTTTGTGAACGGCGCAGCGAACGACGTTGCCGGCACCTACACGTTTGCCGCTTACCCCTTTACGGCTGGCGGCGCGAATGGCGTCCAGTTGCTGGAAATTGACAATGGAGGCATCACCAGCGGAACGGCCTACGCACAAACCGCCACCACCCTGGCATCCCAGGGCTTCGGATTAAATCTCACTGGCAGCAACCTGACCCTGGGCGTGGAAGAAGATGACATCGCGGAGTTCACCACGACTTCCAGCGGCTTCAGCGGCATCGCTGACCTCAATGACGGGGGCATAAACACTACTTTCGACAAAGCTATAAACACCACCAGCTTCACTGCTCCAGACAGCAATGGCAGGGGACAAGCTGTCACCAATTTCTTCAGCTTCAACTTTTACACGGTGAACAGCAGCACCGTCCTCCTCATGGAGATTGATAACACTCAGCCGGGCTTGGGAGTGTTCGAGGTGCAGAGTGGGCCCGGGGCAAGCAGCGCAGCCCATCCGGCCGCCTCTCTGCTGCGCCCCGTGGTGCACGCTCACGTTGCTCGCTCAAAGCAGAAATGAACTAACCTTTACGAAGTGTTCAGGGCGCGGCTCTCCAGCCGCGCCTTCTTTTCTCACCGCCCTTTCGCCGCAGTTGCCGCCTCGACTTGTGACCTTAGTTACCTTTAACAAATGACCACTCTTCCCGCACAATGGCTCTCAAGGATTTCTGTAGTCTGCGGAGACCAAAGCGTGCTCTATCGACGGATTCTGCGTGTATTGCTATTCCTAATCATGAACGCGTCGCTGGCGTCGGCGCGGGACCTCGCTCTGGTTTCCAACAAATCCAATGCTCTCGGCACAATTACACTCCCCGAGCTGGTCAAGGTTTGCAAAGCCGAGAACAATCACTGGCCGGACGGCAAGCCCATCACGTTCGTCATGCGCGCGCCCTCCGTCCCTGAAATGAAGATTGTTCTCGAAAAGGTCTATAGCATGTCCGAGAGCGAGGTCAACGGCCTCATCGTCACCTCCAACCATGGACGCCCCAACCATCCCGCAATCCTGGTTGCCAACTCAGATGAAGACTTGGTCAATAAAGTGGCGTCCCTCCCCGGAGCGATTGGAGTGGTGGACGTCTATTCCATCAACAGCAGCGTCGCAGTCGTCAAGATCGCCGGCAAACTCCCCCTGGAGCCCGGCTACCTGCTGCACGGCAACTAATGTGAAGCGGTGGATAGTGACTAGTGGTTGGAAGCGATCTCATAAAATGGGTTCGGGAAGGGCACGACGTTTCAGTCGTGCCGTCCAGAGCCAATAAAGACGGGGGCTTTAGCCCCTGAGGGGCTCGACAGTTTGCGACAAAACTTAAGGCTGCGTTTGATCTTGTCAAGGCTGTCTTTGATTTTGGGTCGCGATTTTGGGTAACGCAGTGCTTCAGGATTTTGGGTGGGGACCTTCAAGATTTTGGGTGGCGCAGCGCTTCAGCGCTGCGATAACCAGGTCAGAAAACAACGGGCTTCAGCCGCTGAGGGAATCAGTCCAGGGATTGATCATGGCAGCACCGGGCAAAAAACTCGCGCCCACCCAGCCGGCCAAGCCGGCAACGGCCAACGTCCGCCGCTTTCCACGCTTTGCCCTCGACGCCCGCCTGCATGTCCGCATGTTCCAGGACGGAGAATTCCAAAATTGCTGGGGACACTCCACCGAAATCGGCCAGGATGGCATTGGAGCTACACTTACCGGCAAACTCGAAACCGGCGAAATCGTCTCCCTCGAGATTCCGCTTCCGCTCAGTCCGTATCCTCTGAAAGTGCGGGCGATCGTGCGTTATTGCGACGGCCTTCGCTACGGCTTCGAATTTCTCACCCTCACTGCCAACCAGCGCGATATGATCACCCGCGTCTGCGACATGCTTGCCAACAAAACCTAAACTCTGAGGGAATCCCCCCGGTCGGCGCAATAATCGCGCGGGAATCCGCATTCTCCCTGCTGAAGCGCGGCATCATGGGAACATCGCACGGCGATTCAGCAGGTTTGAAACCGAGCATTGGGAAAAGATGCGGAACGAAACCACCCCGATTCAAGCCCCGGAGGGGCGGCATATGATAGCCCGGCACGTAAGTGCCGGGTAGTAGGCGGAGACCGGAACGAGTCCCGGAGGGACGGCACGAGTTTCTTCTGCACAAGTACATCGCTGAGAATATGAGCGAGGATGTAGATGTAATCACGACCGATGAGCGCGCCGCCTATCGGAACCGCGATGGCACAATTCCGAGACAGGCACCAGACCGTCACCCACAGCAAAAAAGAATACGTGCGCGGCGAAGTTCACACGAACACTGTCGAATCCGCATTCTCCCGGCTCAAGCGCGGCATCGTGGGAACGTGGCATCGTGTCTCCGCAAAGCATCAGGCGGCCTACCCTGACGAAATGACGTGGCGGTTTAATAACCGTAAGAACCTGTTCCTGTTCCGCGATACGACGCTGAAACTCATCCACTCTGACAGCCTCGAATACAAAGAACTCACAAAGGCAGCCTAATGCCGCTCGGCAGGGTTGAGCAGGATGGTGATGTCCAAAGTATCTTCAGGTTGTGACGGTTCTGAGTGCGTCGCTGCAACCAACAAATGAGCTTGTTTCAGTGCGCTAACCAGGATTCCCAACTGAGAATCATTGTAGTACGCCACAATCGCATCGGGCGGAACCGCATCGCCGTGAAACTGAATCTGTATGCCGTAATAAATCTGAGACCCGCCACTAGGGGATCGCAGACTCACGTAGTCATTCACGGAAATCCCCGCATCATGAAAGGCTTTAACCAACTGGTTCGCTAGGGGGAAGCCGTCTGAAGCACCGGCCATCACGCCTAGTGTCACCTTGGAATGAAAACGCACCAACCCCGACTTAAGTCCGGCTATGTCATCATCACTAAGATGGCGCGGCAGGGCTCCTCCTAGGTTCACCGTTCCTGCAGTTATTCCTCCTTGCTGCCCGCTCGACATCGCACAATTCGCTCCCGGCGCGCATTCTTGTGACATCGGCGTGACCGGAACGTTGCCCGAACCTTGATTTACCGTTATGTCCCTAACCGTGTTATGGTGCGGAGCCTTTCCTAAAGTTTGTACCGTCCTCACGTCGTAGCAAGGAGGAGCGCCGCCTAGATGCTGGTCGCCCTCCACTAGATTGTCGTGCGAATCTCCTTCAAATTGCGTTATTGTACCGACGCACGGAACTGCACTCCTTGCGTTCGCTGGGTTGTCGTGGGACTTCGGATGTTTAGGCGATTTTGGCTTGACGGTAGTCTGCTCAGCCCTAGCAGGCGGAGCGACAACTTTGGTTGTAGCAGACGATGCTACATCCCCTGAGACCGGCAGCCTTGCGGTTTCCTCCCCTGATTCCTTTTGTCTCACCACAGCCATAATTCCTATTGCGCCGAATCCAAGCACCGCGCTAATCAGGCCGAAGATAATCGCCCTATTCCATCGACTCTCCGTTACAGGTGGATCGTCTTTCTCGTGGTGCCTATGCCCCGCCAGCAAGAAAAAGAAGCCGCCAACAGTAATAACGATTGCAACGATGACAGCCCACTTTCGCCCTAGAAAGAAATCCGCTATTAATGGAGCGCCTAAACTCACAAATAAAAATCCGTAATTGAATTTTGTATCTCGCTTCATAACGCGGAATGCTACTCCGCGTGCTAGTCTTGCGCCAAATGCATAATCGCGCACAATTACCTCAGTAACTTTCGAGTCACTCCCCTACGTTCTACTATGCCTCTGGCTGAGCTTCAGAGGGGGAGCTTTAACATGGGTGGTCGTGTCACCCGTAGACCTCAGTCCCGGGAAATCGCGCGTGCCAAGGACTTGCGCCAGGCGCTTGAGAGCGGAGTTCCGCCCGCGTTCGTTCCTCCCGATGTTCCCAACGCGATCGCGCAACCCTCCAATCTTTCCTCGACCGATCTTCCCCAGGCCGATCTCTCCTGGAATGTCCTCGAAGCGAATTCAGGTGTGAGCGCGGAACAATCTCGCGACGTTCGCCGCCAGTATCTCGAACAAATTTTTCAAGGTTCGCCTGATCCTGTGATCGTCGTCGATCCATCTTTTCAGACTCAATGCATCAACGCCGAGTTCGAGCGCATGTTCGGATACTCCGCCGCCGACACCCTGGGCCGGCCAATCGACGAACTCCTCTTTCCTCCCGACCGCGCCGCCGAAGCCAAATGGATCGCTCAATGCCTGCAGCGCGGCGAATCCCTTACCCTCGAAACCAAGCGCCGCTGCAAAGACGGCACCTTGCTCGATGTTTCGGTATCCTGCGCTCCTCTCATCATCGATGGCCAACCAGCCGCGTTTTATGCGCTCTATCGAAATATCTCCGAGCGCAAGCGCGCCGAAGCTCTCAGCTCCGCTCTCTATCGCATTGCGGAAAAAGCCAGCGCCGAACAGGATCTCCAGCAGTTCTTCGCTGCCATTCACGGCATCGTCGACGAACTCATGTCCGCTCGCAATTTTTCCATCGCCATACACGAGCCGGAATCGGATGTGCTCAGCTTCCCCTATTTTGTCGACGAGCAGGAGCCGACTCCTGTTTCCCGGAAACTCGGATCGGGACTCCTCGAATATGTCCTGCGCACCGGCGATCCGCTGCTGTGCACTCCTGAATTTGCGAAACAGCTGCAGCGGCGCGGCGAAGTCGTATTGCATTCCCCGATGCCGCTGCAATGGCTCGGTGTCCCGCTTAAGGTGAACCAGCGCATCTTCGGTGCCCTGGTATTGAGAAGCTATTCCAGGAACGCCCGCTTCGGCGAACGCGACAAGGATGTCCTCACCCTCGTCGCCCAGCAACTCGCCGCCGCCATCGACCGCAAACGCAACGAGCAAGCCCTGCGCCGCTCCGAAGTCCTCTATCGCTCTCTGGTGCAGACCGCGGTCTACGGAATTTACCGCTCCAGCCTCGAAGGCCGCTTTCTCGACGTCAACCCCGCGCTCATCGGAATGCTCGGCTACAACTCCGCTCTTGAAGTTCTCTCCCTCGATCCGAAAGAAGATGTCTTCACCGATCCCGGCGAATACACTCGATTGATCGATGAATTTCGCCGCACCGGACGCATGGATGGCGTCGAAGTCCGCTGGAAACGCAACGACGGCGCATCCATCACCGTTCGCATCAGCGGTCGCGCCGTCGCCGGCGGCGACGAACCCGCCGACGTCCTCGAAGCCATCGCCGAAGACATCACCGAGCGCCGCGTCCTCGAAGACCAGTTCCGCCAGGCGCAGAAAATGGAAGCCGTCGGCCGCCTCGCCGGCGGCATCGCTCACGACTTCAACAATCTGCTCATGGTGATCGGCGGTTACACCGAGGTTATGCTCAGCCAGCTCACCGTTGGGAACCCGCTGTTTTCCAAGGCCGAAGCCATTCAGCAAGCCTCGGATCGCGCCACCACGCTGACGCGCCAGCTCCTCGCCTTCAGCCGCAAGCAACTTCTCGAATTAAAGATTGTCGACGTCAATGCCATCGTGTCCGACATGGAACGCCTTCTCCGTCCGCTGATCGGCGAAGATATCGAGCTCACCACCCAACTCGAACCTTCCGTGGGATGCACTCGCGCCGACGCTGGCCAGCTCGAGCAGGTCATCATGAATCTCGTGGTCAACGCCAAAGATGCGCTCCCCACCGGCGGCAAAGTCTGCATTCGTACCGCCAGCGTCGCGCTCGACGATTCCTATCGCCCCGAGAACACCTACATCAAGCCGGGGCCTTACGTCATGATTGCCGTCAGCGACAACGGCCAGGGGATGGATCGCGAAACTCAAGCTCGCATCTTCGAGCCGTTCTTCACCACCAAGGAAAAAGGCAAAGGCACCGGCCTCGGACTCTCCACCGTTTACGGCATCATCAAGCAGAGCGGCGGATACGTTTTTGTCCAGAGCGAACTCGGCCGCGGCACCGTCTTCACTATTTATTTCCCGCGCGTCGACGAACCCTGCGATGCTGTGGGCGCAACTCCCGTTTCCGTCGCAGCCGCCGGTGGATCGGAAACCGTTTTGCTTGTAGAGGACGAAGAGTCCGTCCGCCAACTCGTTCGCGAGACCCTCGAATCCCGTGGCTACCGCGTCCTCGAAGCCGGCAACGGCGATGCCGCGCTCACCCTCGCCGCCAGTCACCCAGAGACCATTCACCTCGTTATTACCGACGTTGTCATGCCCGGCCTCAGCGGCCACGAACTCGCTCAGCAGTTGCGTTCCGCCCGTGCCGGCCTGAAAGTTCTGTACCTCTCCGGCTACGCCCAGGACGCTTTTCCCACGCCATCCGCCGAAGCCCAAAAGGCTTTCCTGCAAAAACCATTCACCCTGCAAAGCCTCGCCCGCAAAGTCCGCGAAATTCTTGGCCCACCGGCGAATTAGCGTTATGTGGGGGCAGCCGCCCTCGGCTGTCCAACCGAGCGTAGCTTGGCTAAACCTGCAGCGAGGGAGGCCTGCAGCATGGCAAAGCCTTTGGGTGGCGCAACGCTTCAGCGCTGCGATAAGATCGCTCAAGACTGTGGGCTTTAGTCCGCGCCCTATGAAGCAAATCTCTTCGCAACCACCGCTCCATTTTCCGGCACCAAACAAAAGCGTCGCTGAATCCGCATTCTCGATCTCATCATCAGTACAATAAGAACTCTGGAGGAGAAATCATGGCTCATGAACTACCACCCTTGCCCTATGACTACGCCGCGCTCGAACCCACCATCGACAAGCAGACGATGACCCTACACCACGACGGGCATCACGGTGCCTATGTCAAAAATCTCAACGCAGCCATCGAAAAACATCCCGAACTTTCCAAAAAATCCGCAGAAGATCTCATCCGCGACTACAATGCCATCCCCGAAGACATTCGCGCCGCAGTCCGCAACAACGGCGGCGGACACGTCAACCACACCATGTTCTGGAAGATCATGAAGCCAAAAGGCGGTGGCGATCCCACCGGCCCCATCGCCCAGGTCATCACCAAGACCTTCGGCAACTTCAAAGATTTCCAGGCCAAGTTCAACGATGCCGGCGCCAAGCAATTCGGCTCGGGATGGGTTTGGCTCGCCGGAAAGCCCGGCGGCGAAGTCCATATCATGACCACGCCCAACCAGGACAATCCAATTTCACAAGGACACTTCCCCATCTTTGGCAACGATGTCTGGGAGCACGCTTACTACCTCAAATACAACAACCGCCGTCCGGAGTATTTAGCCGCCTGGTGGAATGTAATCAACTGGGATGAAGTCAACGCCCGTTACGAAGCCTTCAAGACTGGCAAGTCCGTGCAAGAGCCAGCAATGGCGCATCGCTAGATATGCTTGTGTGGGTCGGACACTCCCGTCCGACTGCCCTTGACCGTGATTGTGCATTTTGCCGTTCTGGATTCCAAAGCAACCAAAAAGAAAGGCCCCAGTGGGGCCTTTCTTTCTCTCCGTCTCTCCGTGACAACCTCGGCCAACTTCTACGCTGCCGCAGTCTCCACGAACTCATCCGGATCAGCATCGAACTCCCTTTTGCAATTCTCCGAGCAGAATGAGTATTTCTTCCCTGCAAACTGCGTATTGAATTCGGATTTTTTCTCGTCGACTTTCATTCCACAAACCGGGTCAGTCGTCATCGTTCCTCCCTGCGATAGAATTTGTTCCCACCTGCCCTCGAATGACTGCAATGACCTTACCGTTCTCACCCATCTCCAAATGACTGACCTGGCGCGCTTTTCCACTCGGTCCATTTTTTGTTCACAAGGTCCCAGGAAAATTCTTCCACCTGCGTGCACCTTATACCCACGGCCCTCACCACACTCTCTCGAAACGTAGCGTGAGAGAGATTTATCATTAATGGTTTATGCGCAATGATTTATGCGCAACCGCGACGAGATTCAAGCACACCGTGGAAGAGCGCCGCTTCGGCGGCGTCTTAGCTGTTCGAAGCCAATCGGGCTTTAGCTGTGAAGTTTCAATAGGTTGTTGTCCATTCGGTCGAGAACTGGGAAGCTGATGGTGACGAAACCGCAGCGACCGAGGAGACCGAATGGA
>Ga0307478_10001147_pt1 | contig 23986 bp, 14 predicted proteins | sample atmos_gasesECM4C_2_FD_203713 | JGI IMG/M metagenome (GOLD analysis project Ga0307478, IMG submission 203713) | Hardwood forest soil microbial communities from Morgan-Monroe State Forest, Indiana, United States - atmos_gasesECM4C_05 | ecosystem: Environmental > Terrestrial > Soil > Temperate...
AACGAAGAGGGTGAGGTTTCATGGGACGGACAAACCATGGGCGAAGTGCAACTCCGTGGTCCCTGGGTAGCTCGAAGCTATTACAATTTGGCTGCGGAAAATGACAAATGGACGAAAGACGGATGGTTTCGGACCAGCGACGTCGGAACAGTGAACGAGGAGGGCTATTTAAGAATCGTCGATCGGACAAAAGATTTGATTAAGTCGGGCGGCGAATGGATCAGTTCGGTCGATCTGGAAAACGCTCTGGTTGCCCATCCACAAATCCGCGAGGCCGCTGTGGTTGCCGTTGCGCATCCCAAGTGGCAGGAGCGGCCGGTGGCCGTGATCGTGGCCAGCGACGGAGTGACTCTGTCGCCTGCAGAACTTCGAGAGTTCCTGTCGCCAAAGTTCGCGAAGTGGCAGTTACCAGACGCTTTTGTCTTTGTCGATGAGCTGCCGCATACCTCCACGGGAAAGCTCCTGAAAGCAGAATTGCGGCGGCGATATCAGGACTGGAAATGGGAGGACTAGTTAACGGAAAGCTATAGCACCCAATGTCGGGCCCAAGCAAAGCCCGAACTTTTGATTCGTTGCACACGTTCATGCGCGGATCGAATCATCTTGTGATTCGCAGCTCCTGTACCGCATTTCCTCTCAGAACGAAAATTTTGCAGAAAACTGAAACTGGCGCGGGTTCAGCATGGTTCTCGGCTCGCCGAAGGTAGCATTCGGAGTTCCCGGCACCGAGACCGGCAGAAGTCCCAAGGCAAGCCAATTCGGAGGAGCCGCAGCGGCCTGCTGTGAGGCACACGAAATCGACGAGTTTCCTTGTTCGATGGCGAGCGTGGTCGCATCCTTAAAGTGTTTGGGCACCGCAGGAGTGCTTCCACAGAAAACTGGAGAACCGTAGATGTAATTCACTTCGTCCACATTTCCCCGGTTAAACACGTTGAACGCATCGACTGTCAGATCGAGGCGCAGGTGCTCACGAAGCTGGAAAAACCGGGAGAGACGCAGATCGAAAGAATACAACGGATCGCCGACGTAGGTGTTCCTTCCGATGGTAGTGTTGCAGTTCGACACGCTGGTGCAGACTCCTCCTAGCCCTCCAACGCGATCCGTGCTGAGGCCAGCCACATCGCCAAAGACATTTTCTCCAGCAAACAGCGTGAAGGGCCGGCCGGACTGCAGCGTGATGATGCTGCTGAATTGGAAGTTGCGCGCAAAACTGTTTGATGGAGCACTCGCCGTAAAGTTTGTCACCAAATGGTTGCGCACGTCCTGGTTGGAGTTGCCGCGTTCTGAAGCGTAATCGAACTGGTTAGGCGGGAGGTTGATGAACGTGGTGAAATTTCCGTTGTCAATAGTGTGCGAGTACGTGTAGTTGGCCGTCAGGGTAAACAGCTTGCCGAGGCGCTCCAATGCAGTGACCGTCAGGCCATGATAGACGGCGTTCGCCACGTCGTTGTTGTAATCGAGAAGCCCGCCGCTGATCGTGGGTGATGAACTGGGCGCCGGAAGCCCGGCAGTCGGGACACCAAATTCCAAGCCGCTAGGATTGAACGGAAGAAGAGGGTTGGCGGGATTGCCGAGAAAGGCGAAAAATGGTCCCAAGCCCAACGGACCCAGGGTCGGTGTTCCCTGGCAAGGCGTGAGGCTACCGCTCGGGTCGAGCAATCCCTGAGCGTAGTAAGGATTGTTGGGCTTGCTGGTACCGGCGGGACAGGGAACGTTGATGTTATTCCCGCGCACGAGTTTGTGCGCTCCGACGAAAAGATATCCCACCTGCAGCGTAAGACCTTTCCCCATCTGACGATCAATCTCGAAGCTGGCTTGTTCCGCGTAGGGAAGCCTCGCATTGCGTTGAATGCCGCCGGAACCTACTCCGCAGGCGCCAGTTGGTGCGCCCGTGATCGGGTCCAGCGTGCAAGGTCCGGTCAGAGAGACTGCCGGGTAGGGAGGCGGAGCGCCGTGAGCACCATCCGCTAGAATGCTGAACGCCTGCAGTGCCGCAACGCTGACAACTCCGCCCGGCGAGCCCGCGCAGTACGCCGCAGGTAGCGGCGGACAAGGGAGAGTCGGCGTCCCTGGGAAACCGGGATCTGCCGATAACTGCCAGCCGCCGGTCTCCGCTCCATTGTGGATCATCGGGACCTTTACGCCTTGACCAAATCCTGCACAACCAGGGTCGGCACTTGGGGGATTGCAGAAATAGCCGGGGAGGGCTTTCTGATTTCCTGTGGTGAAGAAAAACGTCAGATTGTTGCGGTCGAAGAAAACACCCGAGCCGGCGCGGATCACCGTCTTGGAATCCGGAGCGTAGGCGAATCCAACTCGCGGTTGGAAGCCTCGGTAGTCTGAGTTGATGGTGCTTCCTAGACCGGTTTCGACGTCCCATCTCAGGCCGTAATTCAAGGTCAGCTTAGGAGTAACCCTCCACTGATCCTCGGCGAAGAAACCAAAGTATCCGTGATTCAAACTATAGGCGAAGTTGGAATATTGATCAGTAGGAAACGCGCTCGGCCAGCCGCTGCCAAAGCCGCCACCGGTCGCGGGAGATGGTACGTAGCCATTCACAAAACCGGTGCGCGGAACGGAAACTCCCCAGTAAAGAAAAGCCACCCCATCTGCCTGGGGGGCGAGCGGACACTTCGATGTTCCAGAAACTGTTCCGTAAGTGCCTGCGGTGGGGTTCAAAACATTTACCTCGTCGGCAAGCGCGTACAAGCAATCAAGCGTTGGAATTAATATTCGCTCCGGCGTGAATCCAGGATAATTGTTGTAACTCCACACGTAGTTCGCATCAAACCCAAACTTGGCGACGTGATTGCCCTTCACCCAGGAAAGCGATTCCGATCCCTGCACGCGGCTCTCGTAGATGGCGTCATAGGTGCCGAAGTTGTGTCCCATCTCCAGGTCATTCACAATGCTCAAATCAGGTTCGCCCGTTGCCCCGGGAAAGTTGTAATGCCGCCGCGAATATTGTCCCAGTACTGTGTTGACAAGGTTCGGCTTCAGGACTGAATCGAGCGTGCCAACGAGCGATTGATCGCGAATAAAAAGATTGCGCGCGCCGCTGGGAGAACCAATGCCGCCGCCGTCTTCCGTGTTGCCGATCAGTTCGCCGCCGTCTCGTGCGTCCTCGACCACATAGCGAAGCGCCAAACGATTGTTAGTGTTGATTTGATGGTCGATTCTTCCAAACCCATAGTCGTTGTTCACTGTCTTCAATACTGAATTGAGATACGAAAAAGGTGAACCCGTGCATTGTGCGGGCGGCAGATTGCAGCCTTCTGGCGACAATCCCAGGTAAATCTTGGATTGATCGATGTTTGCAATATTGTTCGCCAGGTCAGGAGCGTAAGTAGGCGACTGGCCGCTTCGCCTGCCCTCATAGTTCAGATAGAAAAAGGTTTTATCTTTGCGAATTGGACCGCCAAGAGTGCCGCCGTATTGATTCTGCCGCAACGAGTGAGGCAAGGGCGCAGGTTGAAGAAGCGAACGCGCGTCGAGTGCGCTATTTTGCAGGTAGTCATACACCGAACCGTGAAAATCGTTGGTGCCGGATTTAGTGACGATGTTCACGATGCCGCCGAGAGCGCGGCCATAATCGGCGCCAAAGCTGTTGTTGACGACGCGGAATTCCTGCACTGAATCCTGCGGTGGAGTCGCGCGCTGAACGCCGCTCAGGGTGTTGACGAAGTCGGCGCCGTCCACTGTGATCTCGTTGCTGAACGAGCGCATACCGCCGAACGAGATTTGGGTTACCTCAAATTCGGTGAAGGTGGTTCCGAGAGCGGTTCGGCTCGTGGCAACACTCGGCGCCAACAAAGCAAAATCCGTGAACAGCCTGCCGCTGATCGGCAAGGATTGAATCTCCTGCGTCTCAATCACTTGACTGATTTCAGTGCGGGTTGTTTCCAGTATCGGAGCTTCAGTGCTGATGGTGATCGATTCGTTGACGGCCGCCACTTTAAGACCCACATTGATGGTCGCAGTTTGACCCACGGTAAGATCCACTCCCGTGCGTGTGTACTTTCCGAAACCCCGCGCGGTCACGCTGATCTCGTAGCGTCCCGGCGGCAAACTGGGCACCGCATAGTATCCCGTTTCGTTAGCCGCAGCGCTGAATGTCTGATTGGTGTCGAGTGAGCGGATGGTGACCGCCGCATTGGCAACGGTTCTTCCTCCCGCGTCTGTTACGGTTCCATTCAACACGGCGTAGCTGATGGCTTGCGCCGCGGCAAACTGAATAAACGAAATAACGACGAACAGACCACACAGGCCGGCAACAAGACGACGCGATTTCATATAGCTCACCGGAACAACGTGGTTCGATGGCCTCACAATGATTTCGTCGCGAAGGATGAGGGCAACGAAGCGGCATCACTGTAATCCAGTGAACGTCGCACTTACAAGTGAAAATTATGGAACTCGAAACCGGTATGTCGCGCGATATTTGGTTACTTTTCCGTGCCCTTCACGGTTACTTCGAAGTGCCTTCGATAAGAACTATGCAGAAAGTAATTCGTAACACGAAACGAATCGACAAACATTTTCACTTCTTAGATAAAACTCTGAATTCATTTTCGTGAGTTGGCCTTTGCCTCACTCATACTCTGGTTCGCTCGGAAAATTACATAGACACGAATATCGGCCGCATCTTGTTGCGATACTTCCTTGCCAAAGGCGACCATCCCACCCGACTGTAATTCACCGTCGCGAACAATCCTGAACCATCGATCATCGGCGAGCGCGGTTGAGTAGCGAAGATCCGGCAACACTCCGCCGCTGACCGCAACGTCTCCGTGGCATCCGGAACAAAAACGTTGGTAGACTGCCTCTCCATTGTGAATCTGTCTCGCACTGGCGGTCGATGGCGGCGGATCCAAGACTGGTTCTTCGTCAGGTGGCAGCGACGGGAGCTTTGCTTTCCCATCCAATTTGAAAACCAGCATCCGGCTGATATTGCGCACTCGCCCTGATTTGAACGCGACTTCGCCCACGACCAGCGGAAAAACTCCGCCCCAACCGGCAAGAACGGCCACGTACTGCTCCCCATTCACGGTGTAGGTCGCTGGCCCTGCCATTACGCCGGTTTGCGCATCGAACGACCACACCTTTTCACCTGAATCCGCGCGATACGCTTCGAAGCGTCCGGCGGCAGTGCCTTCGAAAACAAGATTTCCCGCCGTGGCCAGCGTGCCGCCATTCCAAGGTCCCGACCGCTTGATCGACCAAGCCTCTTTCTGCTGCACCGGATTCCACGCCACCAATCTTCCTTTGACGCTGTCGAGAATCGCCTTTTTGATCTTGGGATCTTGAGGCAAGCCCGCAGCTACCATGTCGATGCCAAAATTCAACGCCAAATTCTTGAACGCGAAATCTTCCGGCGACTTGTAGTTAAATCCAACTTCATTGACGGGAATGTATGTGAGACCCGTCAGGGGACTATAGGACATCGGCTGCCAACTGTGCGCACCCAAAGGTCCGGGGACAATCGGCGCAGAGTCGCCCCGCGGATAGCGCGCTGCAGCGCTTTCGATTGGGCGGCCAGTCTTCAGATCGATGCCTGTTGCCCAGTTGACGAATGTGAATGGCTTTGCCGAAATGAGTGCGCCAGTTGCGCGGTCGATGAGATAGAAGAAGCCATTCTTCGGAGCGTGCAATAGAACCTTACGCGGCTTACCATCGATGGGAATTTCAGCGAGAATGATCTGCTCCGCGGAATCGTAATCCCAATCGTCAGCTGCGTTTTCCTGATAGTGCCAAACGTATTCTCCTGTATCCGGCCTTAGGGCAACGATCGACGAAGTGAAAAGATTCGCGCCGCCTTTGGGGCTGCGATATTTCTCGTTCCACGGTCCGCCATTCCCCACGCCGATATAAAGAAGATCGAGCTCCGGATCGTAAACGATGGCATCCCAAACCGTGCCGCCACCCCCGATCTTCCACCATTCGCCCGTCCAGGTCTTAGCGGCTTGCGCGAGGATTGGTTGCTCAAATGGTTTCGAAGGATCACCGGGCACCGTATAAAAACGCCACTCCAGCTTGCCTGTATTCGCATCGTAGGCTGAGACATAGCCGCGCACGCCAAACTCCGCGCCACCGTTACCGATAATCACATTGCCTTTTACGATGCGCGGCGCGCCCGTGATCGTGTAGCGCCAGTGCGGATCGATCGTAAGCTGTTGCCAAATCGGAAGGCCGGTAGTGGCGTCAAGCGCGATCAGTCGCCCGTCGAGCGTTCCGACGAAAATTTTTCCCTGCCGAATTGCGACGCCACGATTTACGACATCGCAACATGCGTTTACATCCCACTGCGGTGGCACCTTCGGGTCGTACGACCATAGTTTTGCGCCAGTTGCGGCATTCAGCGCAAATACCTTGCTCCACGCGGTAGAAAAATACATCACGCCATTCACAATGAGAGGAGTAGCTTCCTGCCCGCGGTCGGTATCGAGATCGAAGTACCACGCCAACCCAAGCCGATTCGCATTTTGATCGGTGATCGCTTTCAGCGGACTGAAGCGCTGCTCGCTATAAGTGCGCCCATACGTCAGCCAATTTTCCGGTTGGCTTTCAGCTTTTGCGATTTGAGTGTCGGTGACGTTGGCTGTTCCCAACGTCTGCGCATTTGTTTCGCGCGCTGAAGAAAAGTTGTCTCCGTGGAAAGATACAAGACCAAACACGACTGCAATGGCCACGCCAAAGCCGCGCATGTCCCCTCCCATGCACGCGAGTCTACACCGGCGAATCACCAACGCAAGCAGGCACCGCAAAGATACCGCGGAACCGCTCACTCGCCCGCGGCGCTCCGACAAACGTTCATTAATTAATGATTGCCGCCAGAGAGTAGCCGGATTATATCCTCCGGGAGCGGTACGCCTTTCATCCGGTGCGGCTCCGTTGGATGGGTGCCTGCCCACACGCGCGTCTCCCACCCCTCCATGGCCAATTCTTCGTCGCGCAGAAATCTGTGGCTGAGCACGAAACTGCTTTTTCTCCATTCCGAAACGCAGGATTCCGCCACCAGTTCATCACCGTATCCCGACGGCATGATATATCGCGCGCGGGCTTCGACCACCGGGATGCCAATTACACCCCGCGCTTGAAACAGTTCCTTCAAGGGAAGCCCAACCGCGCGAAATAATGCGGAGGTGCAGTTATCGAACCAGCGGAAGTAGTTTGCGTAAAAAACTATCTTAGCCGGATCGCAATCACTAAACTCGACTCGAATTCGAATACGATTCGTAAACATAGTTAACCTTGCGCAACAGAACTGCAAGAAATCACGCTGCGTCATTTGAGTCTAAATCGGCTTCAACTCAATCAGAACGATGCTGATCTCCAGCGGTCCAAGATTTTCCACCGTATGGGGAGGCAGAGGCTCACTCCATTGGGCGCAGGGGAAATTTGGTATTGTGCCCGCCTGCCGGCTATCAAAAAGAATTTCTCTGTGCTCATTCCGTCGAATGAAATGGCTAAAACTTTCGAGATAAGCGACCCCACCCCATCGATGCGTGTGTAGCGGAACGATATCTCCCGCTGCAATGCGAGTGTGAATCACGCGCATCCGCTGATCTTCCAACAACAATCGATGATGAGCAGGCGCGGCAACGAGCGCGTCTAGCGAGTCCGGCCATGGCCAGTTGTTCGGGTTGGAAAGAACAGGATTTTGGCTCACGCGCTCTTGGGAGATCTCATTTATCGCATCTTCCGTCTCAGAAAACAAATACCGAATCTCCAAAGCAGGAATCAGACTTTATTTTGTATATTCGAGCTGCTGAAATTGATCCATTGTGGTTCGAAACGCACGCGTCGTCAGCTCATCGAGTGGCAATTTGCGCAGGTCCGCGGAAAGAACTTCGATCCCCCAAGGTCCCGTGTAGCCTGCATTTCGCAGGCACCGAACGAAGCCACGCACATCAAACTCACCCTCGCCGCAGAGCCGGCGGTGATTGATTGTATCCTCATGCAAACTCCAGGGCGCAGTTACGGTCCCATCATTCAGCTCTACACCGACCACGTATTCCACCGGAACTCGGCTGACTTCTTCATACGGAATGCCAAGCTTCACAATGTGCCACAAATCGAAAATAATTCCACCGTTACGTGCGCCGACGCCTTTCACCATCGCCAGCGATTCCTCCAGAGTGCGAATCATTGCAAATGGCATCAGTTCGAAGCCAATTCTTGTGCCATGCTCCGCCGCGTCCCGGCAGAGAATGGCGAATGCGTCGATAAGACGCGGCAACAGGCATGATTCCTGAAGGAAATCGCTAACCTTAATGTGATGCGCACCAAGTTCTTCTGCGGCCTCGAACAGCTTCTGTCTTCGGATGTCTGATGCCTTCTTGCGTTCACCTTCAAGAAACCAATCCGAAAGAAATTCCAGCTCCACGTGCCGAATTCCATTGTCATCTAGAATTCGTTTCATCTCCCGAAGACTATATTTCTCGAGAACATATTCAAGGTCAGCATGCCATATGCCGAACCCTTTGAACCCCGCTCTGGCAGCGGACTCCACGCGATCTCTAAAATCGAATGGACTGTACTCCCGGTCGGTGTGGGGAAGCCCCGCTGAGATCGTCCAATAAGATGCCAGCAACTCCACGCCGGGCGTCATCCGGATTCTCCGCAAGTCGGCCGGTTCGGTGACATGTTAGTTCGGTGACATTTTAGATCTGGGCGCAGACCGACTTGCTTTCGGTGTAAAGATCCAGTGCGGCGCGACCCATTTCGCGGCCCCAGCCCGATTGCTTGTAGCCGCCGAATGGCAAGGCCGGATCGAAAACGTTGTAGCAATTAATCCATACCGTGCCTGCGCGAATTTTCGCGGCCATGCGGTGAGCCTTGCTAATGTCGCGTGTCCACACTGCGGACGCCAATCCATAAATCGTATCGTTGGCGAAGCTGGCGACCTCTTCCGGTTCATGAAACGGAATCGCCGTGACTACTGGGCCGAAGATTTCTTCGCGCACGACTTTCATGTGCGGCTTAACATCGACCAGTACGGTGGGTTCAACAAAATATCCAGTGTCTCCGATCCGCTTGCCGCCGACTACGGTCTTTGCGCCCTCCTTCGTGCCGGAGTCTAGATAGCAGCAAACGCGGCTCAACTGCTCCTCCGAAACGAGCGGTCCGAGATTTGTCGATGGATTGATCCCCGGACCGACGGTGAATTTCTTAGTCTCGCCAGCCACTCCCTCCACGACTTGATCGAAGATGCTTTTGTGAACGAACAGCCGAGAGCCGGCGGTGCAGATTTGTCCCTGATTAAAGAAAATAGCGCTGGCACTTCCGGGAATCGCAACTTTCAAATCGGCGTCGGCAAAAATTACGTTAGGAGATTTTCCTCCGAGCTCGAGCGAAACCTTCTTCAGATTCCCAGTCGCTGCCCTTGCAATCAGTCTGCCAACCTCGGTCGAGCCGGTAAATGCGATCTTGTCCACGCCGGGATGAGCAGCCAGCGCGGCCCCCGCGGTCTCGCCGAAACCGGGTACGATGTTCACCACGCCATCCGGAAAACCGGCGTCCTGAATCAGTTCGCCCAGCCGCAGAGCAGTGAGCGGCGTTTGTTCCGCGGGCTTAAGAACACATGTGCATCCCACCGCCAGCGCGGGAGCGAGTTTCCACGAAGCCATGATGAGAGGAAAATTCCAGGGGATAATCTGTCCCACAACGCCAACCGGCTCGCGCAGCGTGTAAGCGAGGAACTTTCCCATGGGCGCAGACAGCGGGACCGTGGTGCCTTCAATTTTCGTGGCCCAGCCTGCCATATAACGAAATACTTCGACCGCAGTCGGGACATCGACGATGCGTGAAAAAAAGAGCGGCTTGCCGTTATCCAAGGTTTCGAGTTCGGCAAGCTCCTCCAGGTGAGCCGCGATTAAATCGGAGAGCTTCCATAGAAGATGACCCCGTTGCGCTGGAGACATCTCGGGCCATGGGCCGCTTTCGAAAGCCTTCCGAGCGGCAGCTACCGCCAGGTCGATATCGGCTGTATCGCCTTCCGCTACTTGTGCTAAAACCTCTCCGGTGGCGGGATTATAGGTTTCAAAAGTCTTGCCCGACTGCGCGCTAACCCACTGGCCGCCAATCAGAAGTTTTCGCGGTCGGCTTATAAACTCCTGAACCGAACGATCAAGCTGTACGGGCGCGGTTATCGTGGTCATGTATCTCCTCTGTGATTGTTCTAATTCTATCGTGCAGTCCTGAGTCGGTTGAGGCTTTGAACAACGCGATTGACCAAAGCAGTTTTCGTACCTGCCACGTAGTCCACCGATTGTAGGCAGACATAGGGCGATTGCAAGTGGGAACCCGAACGTAACCTTGTCTCTACACAGAGACCAGGAGACTCGCGCCTTGGTTCTTCCGTCCGGTTCGCCGTCTTTACGAATTCTTTATGAATTCCTTAAGCCACATTTACGCCTGAAGCGTTTTACTGGAATGTTAGCGCAACGCAGGACTTCTGGATTGAGGCCAATACGATGCAGGACGCAGTCTTCCTGGGCGTGACGATTTTATTTTTTGCGATCTCGCTCGCTTATGTGGCTTTTTGCGAGCGCGTGCGTTGAGGCAGATATGAATTCTGAACCAATCATCATGCTGATTATTTGTGCGGGCCTGCTGGCTTACCTCGTCTATGCCATGCTACGGCCGGAGAAATTTTGATGACGACGAACGGATGGCTGCAAATCCTCTTCCTTCTCTTGACGGTATTTTTGATCACCAAGCCGCTGGGCGGTTTTATGGTGCGGGTGTTCGGAAGGGAACGGACATGGCTCGACTTGGTAATGCGGCCGGTGGAGCGAATTCTCTACAAGCTGACTGGCGTGGACGAAAACCATGAGATGGATTGGAAGGAATACGCGTTGGCGCTGCTGTTGTTCAGTGGCGTTTCCATGATTTTGCTCTACGTGTTGCAGAGGGTGCAGCAGTGGACATTTCTACCGTGGAACCCACAGAAGCTGCCCGGCGTGCCTCAGGCGCTGGCCTTCAATACGGCCGCATCTTTCACGACAAATACAAACTGGCAGAGTTATGTGCCCGAAACCACCATGAGCTATCTCACGCAAATGGTCGGTTTGGCGTATCACAACTGGATTTCAGCGGCAGCGGGCATGGCGTTGGCGGTGGCTTTCATTCGCGGCATTGCGCGCCGCGAGCAGAAAACCATCGGCAACTTCTGGGTTGACATGGTTCGGGGTACGTTGTGGATTCTCGCTCCTCTCTGTTTAGTGGGCGCACTGTTACTCGTCTCGCAGGGCGTAGTGCAGAACCTCAGGCCCTATGACACTGTGCAATTGCTTGATCCCTACCAGACGCCACAACTGGGGTCCGATGGCAAACCGGTCAACGGACCGGACGGCAAGCCGCTGATGCAGACTGTGACCCAGCAGGTAATCGCGCAGGGACCAACTGCATCGCAGGAGATCATCAAAGAACTTGGCACGAACGGAGGCGGCTTTTTCAATGCGAATAGTGCGCACCCGTTCGAAAACCCAACGCCATTCACCAACTTTCTGGAAATGTTCTGCATTCTCGCGATTCCCTCTGCGTTTACCTACACGCTCGGAAAAATGACAGGTTCTCCGCGCCATGGATGGGCCGTATGGGCTGCCATGGCCTTGCTATTTCTAGCAGGAGTAACGACTGCGTATTGGGCGGAGGCACGAGGAAATCCTTTATTGGCCACTGCTGCACAGCACGGTCTCCAGCATCAGCCGTCGACCGCGCAACTAACGGCGAACCTCGAAGGCAAAGAGGTGCGGTTCGGCGTGGCAAACTCAGCGCTTTTCGCCACCGTCACCACTGACACAAGTTGCGGAGCAGTCAATTCGATGCACGATTCTTTCACTCCGCTGGGCGGCATGGTGCCGATGATCAACCTCATGCTCAGCGAAGTAATCTTCGGCGGAGTCGGCGCGGGAATGTACGGCATGCTGGTGTTTGTGATTCTCTCCGTCTTCATCGCCGGATTGATGGTCGGCCGGACGCCGGAATATCTCGGCAAGAAGATCGAAGCCTACGACGTGAAAATGGCGATGCTGGTAGTACTGATTTTTCCTCTTGTCATTTTGACGTTCACGGCAATTTCTGTTTTGTACAGCTTCGGCACTTCCTCCATGGCAAATGCCGGTCCACATGGATTCAGCGAAGTGCTATACGCGTTTACCTCGGCGGCGGCCAACAATGGATCAGGGTTTGGCGGGATCAATGCAAACACGCTCTGGTACAACACCTCGCTCGGCTTTGCCATGCTGTTGGGCCGCTTCATGATGATTCTGCCCATGCTCGCGATCGCCGGGAACCTGGCGGGCAAGAAACAAGCTCCTGCAACGCTGGGCACTTTCCCTGTAACGGGGCCTCTGTTTACGGTGCTGCTGATCGGCGTGGTGATAATCCTGGGCGCACTGACATTTTTCCCAGCGTTGAGTTTGGGACCGATTCTCGAGCACCTGCTGATGCAGGCTGGCAAGACCTTTTAGGCAAATATGGTAAGCAAAAAAGCAAAGCGAAGTTTGTGGGACATCAAAATCGTGCGCCGCGCGGCGTGGGATTCGTTGGTGAAGTTACATCCCGTCACCATGATGCGCAACCCCGTAATGTTCGTCGTGGAAGTGGGCAGCGTCGTGACCACGATACTTCTCGTCATGGAGCGATCGCAAGGAAAGCCTGGGTTCGGATTCAATCTGCAGATCACGCTGTGGCTGTGGTTCACGGTGTTATTCGCCAACTTCGCCGAGGCAATGGCGGAGGGTCGCGGCAAGGCGCAGGCTGATGCCTTGCGACGCGCGAAGGCTGAGACCATGGCAAACCGCCTTCTCGCTGACGGAAAAACCGAGACAGTGCCGGGATCGAAGTTGCGTTGCGGCGACCTGGTGCTCGTCGAGGCCGGAGAGTTTGTGCCTGGCGATGGCGAGATTGTGGAAGGCGTTGCGTCCGTGGATGAGTCGGCAATTACCGGCGAGTCTGCGCCGGTGATTCGCGAGGCCGGTGGCGACCGCTCGGCCGTGACGGGAGGTACACGCGTGCTCTCGGATTGGGTGAAGATAAAGATCACATCCAATCCCGGCGAGACTTTTCTGGATCGCATGATTGCGCTAGTAGAAGGCGCGGAGCGGCAAAAAACGCCGAATGAAATCGCCCTGAACATCCTTTTGGCGGGTCTGACGATTGTGTTCTTGCTGGCTGTAGTCACGTTGCAGCCCTTCGCAATTTATGCGGGCGCGCCACAGACCGTCTTCGTGCTGGTGTCCTTATTGGTATGCCTGATTCCGACCACTATTGGCGGATTGCTATCGGCAATTGGGATTGCAGGCATGGATCGACTAGTGCAACACAATGTTCTGGCAATGTCGGGACGCGCCGTAGAAGCCGCCGGCGATGTGAACACACTTCTGCTCGACAAGACCGGCACGATTACGCTGGGCAACCGCCAGGCCACAGAATTCCTGATGGCGCCCGGCGTCACAGAGGCGATGCTTGCGGATGCCGCTCAGCTTTCTTCGCTCGCCGACGAGACTCCTGAGGGACGCTCGATTGTAGTGCTGGCCAAAGAGAAGTACGGACTGCGCGGGCGCGAAATGAGTTCGCGCGACGCTGAGTTTATTCCCTTCAGCGCGACGACGCGCATGTCAGGTGTAAATCTGAATGGCCGCGCTATCCGCAAAGGCGCTACGGATGCGATCGCGAAATATCTTGAAGAGCAGGGAAGTCCGCTCCCTGCGGAAGTGCGCTTGGCGGTCGAAACCATTTCTCGCTCCGGCGGAACCCCTCTGGTGGTTGCGGAGAATGGCCGCGCCATGGGAGTGATCCACCTGAAAGACATCGTGAAGGGCGGTATGCGCCAGCGTTTTGATCAGCTGCGCGCAATGGGAATCAAAACCGTGATGATCACGGGAGACAATCCGCTGACCGCAGCCGCAATCGCGACCGAGGCTGGTGTCGACGACTTTCTTGCGCAGGCCACGCCGAAAGACAAGCTCGATTTGATTCGCCGCGAACAAGGGCAGGGAAAACTGGTCGCCATGACGGGCGACGGAACCAACGATGCGCCAGCGCTGGCACAGGCCGATGTAGGCGTCGCCATGAATACCGGAACCCAGGCAGCAAAAGAGGCCGGCAACATGGTGGATCTGGATTCCAATCCCACTAAGCTAATTGAGATCGTTGAGATCGGCAAGCAGCTATTAATGACACGCGGCGCACTGACGACCTTTTCGATCTCGAATGACGTAGCGAAATATTTTGCCATCATTCCGGCAATGTTTGCCGGGACATTTCCTGTCTTACAGGCGCTGAACGTCATGCGGTTGGCGACGCCACAGTCAGCGATCCTGTCGGCTGTCATCTTTAATGCACTGATCATTGTGGCTCTGATCCCGCTGGCACTTCGAGGGGTGAAATACATCCCACAGGGAGCGGCCGTGTTGCTGCGCCGAAACCTGTTGGTCTACGGCGTGGGCGGCGTGATCGTCCCCTTCATCGGAATTAAGTTAATCGACTTGCTGATCGTGCGAGTGGGGTTGGCCTGAGAGCGACCATGAAAAAGAATCTGATTATTGCTGTGCTAATGACGCTTGTGACCACTGTACTGTTCGGCTTGCTGTTCCCCCTCTTGATTACAGGACTGGCGCAAGTGTTTTTCCCGAAGCAAGCCAATGGAGAATTGCTGACGCGCAATGGCCACGTGATTGGATCTCGGTTGATCGGCCAAACATTTTCATCGCTGGGTTATTTTCACTCGCGCCCTTCGAGCGCCGGCGCTGGATACGATGCGGGCAATTCGAGCGGATCGAATCTGGGGCCGACCAATCAATCCCTCATTGCGCGAGTGCAGGGAGACGCCGATCGGCTGCAGCAGGAAAATCCCACAGCAGGGATCCCGATCGATCTGCTAACTACATCGGGGTCCGGACTCGATCCTCACATTTCGCCCGAGGCGGCGGAATTTCAAGTGCCGCGTATCGCGAAAGAGCGAGGACTCAGCGCAGACGTAGTGCGTGAAGCCGTTCGTCAACATACCGAGTCCCGGCAATTTGGATTTCTGGGTGAAGCGCGAGTCAACGTCCTCGAATTGAATCTCACCTTAGATGAGATTTCATCCAAGCCAGTACCCCACTGAAATCGAGTCAGCAATTTTTTCGATTTGCTGATTCTGAATATTTATGGGCAGTATACGGTTTTCTTTACGAATTCTTTATGCCTTTAGGATGTAATCCAATTCACCCAGACGGAAATTTCGCCGGGGCAGATAAAGGCGATTCGACGGAATTGAAACCGTTCAACGGCAATGCAGAGCCACTTCAATCTGCGAGATAAACGGGGTGTGATGAATATTAAAACTCAGTCACGTGAAGGCAATCTGGTTTTACAAATATTTCTAGCTTTTAGTTTTGCGGTTGCATTCGTGCCACGCTGTAAGGCCCAGACTCAGGCTCCGCTTGACGCTGAAGCAAAAGTGGCGGCGGCGAATGAAACTTCAGGGGGCGGATCGGCCCGCGGCAGCGCAGCGCCCGGCACTTCTTCTTCCGCGGCATCCGCGCCAGCCGCCGCCGACCCGGCGATATCGGCCGTCGAACAAGAGCTCGCTGCCATGAAGGCACGCATCGAGCAGCTCGAAGCTGAACTGAAGCACCGAATGGCAACTGAAGCCGCGCCGGTTGTTGCGATGCCTCCAGCGGCCAACGCTGCTACCGCGCCACCAGCCGCGGCGCCTGCAGCACCAGTTGCGGCCGCACAGGAAGCGCGAGCGGGAGTGCCGCCCGTGGCCGAAAAACCGGAGCCGTCGGTCCCCTTTGCATACGCCGACTGGACGTGGCTGAACGGCAATCCTCGCAACAAAGACGTCGTTTGGGATTCAAAGTTCTTTACTCCGGAAATCCGCATGGACGTTGACTACATCGAGGATTTGAACCATCCCAAAGATGACACCATGGGTGGCTCGACCGAAATCTTTCGTTCCAACGAAATCCAGGTCGAGCAAATCAGCTTTGGCGGCAACTTCCACTGGCAGAATGTCAACGCTCGCATCTTGACCATGAATGGAATGTTCGGTGTCACCACGCCGCGCAATGACGCCAGCGCGGGACGTGGTCAGTGGGATCTTCGGGGCGCATACAAATACGTTTCCGAGGCCAATGCGGGTTATCACTTCAACGTAAACCACGGCCTCAATTTCGACGCCGGCATCTTCGTTTCCTACATCGGTCTCTTCAGCTACTACAATTTCGATAACTGGACCTACCAACCGTCCTACGTGTCTTCCAATACTCCCTGGTTCTTCAATGGAGTTCGAATCCAGTGGTTCCCCACGGACAAATTAAAGATTGAGCCATGGATCATCAACGGGTGGCAATCCTACGGCAGATTGGGCAGTAAGCCCGGTTTGGGTGGCCAGATTCTGTATCGGCCCATGCCGTGGCTGTCATTCGTTTTCAACAATTACGGGATGGGAGAAGACACGCTAGGCAATGGCGATGGTCACTTTGGCCGCTCCCGCATCCACACCGACGACAGCGTTGAGATCAAATACTACGATCATCCAGAAAAGTTCCTGGACAAAATGGCGTTCTCCCTCACCGGCGACTTGGGCTGCGAATACGGCGGATCTGGATCTTTTGTCAGCGCACAAGGTCGCACCATTAACAACAACGTAAATTGCCACCACAACACGCTTACGAGCAGCAAACAGACCTTCGCTGGCTGGATGCTCTACAACCGATGGTGGTTCAAGAAGGACCTGTATGGCATCACTCTGGGCGGCGGCGCCATGGCCAATCCGGGGCGCTATCTAACCTTGCTTCCGCCCATCAATGGAGCCGATGCCATCACCGGTTCACCCTATTTCACTCAGAACCCAGGTGATCCGTACAAAGCTTGGGATAGCTCCCTCACCTTCGACTGGATGCCTAAACAGTACATTACCTTCCGTCTCGAGTACGGGTATCGCCACGCAAATGTACCTTACTGGACCGGTCGTGGAGGGATCACTCCGGGCGACAACGTCCAACCCAGCACGATTCCCAATCCAAGTGCGGGGTCTGTGGTGGGTACCACCACGTTCGTGCCGGGACCATTCCTTTCGGCTACTCCAGGCTTCAACTGTGTGGCAGGAAGTGCGGGCTTCTGTCCCGATCTGCGGAAAGACGAACCGAGCGTGAGGTACGCCATCATGGTCAAGTTCTAGTCAACCTGGCTAACGAGGCGAAACGAGACGACCATGTGCGATATCAAACGGAGCAAACTTCGACAGCTGTTGTCCGCTGTGGGCTTGCTCCGTTTACTCTTTATTCTCTCTCTGCCTGCGTTGCTTATGCTTGCAGGCTGCACTGCGCACGCCGATCCGGCGGCGGAGGCGCCGCCGCCCGCAAACGTCGTGCCGGCGGTGGATCCTACCTTGTTCGCAGTGGATCATCCCGAGCAATTTCCTCTGGCGGCCGCGGTTGAGCGCGGCTCGACCTCAGAGTTGGTAGTAACCGGCGCAGTCACGCCTGATGTTGCTCGTAACGTCCCTGTAGTCTCGCTCGCCTCTGGGCGTGTCGTAGCCATTCACGCGCGGCTTGGCGACACCGTCAAAAAGGGTCAGCTGTTGCTGACGATTCGCAGCGACGATGTCGCGGGCGGCTTCGACGCCTATCGCAAGGCCGTGGCCGACGAGTTTCTCGCACGAAAGCAGTTGAATCGCGCCGTCGACCTGTATGTCCACGGTGCCATTGCGGAACAAGATCTTGAGGTCGCGCAAGATACCGCGGATGATGCCAAGGTCACGCTCGCGACCGCGACCGAGCATCTTCGGCTCCTGGGCAACGATCCCGACAAGCCCATGGGCATGGTGGACATCGTCGCGCCTATCGCCGGCGTGATCACCGATCAGGAAGTGACCAACGCAGCCACCGTGCAGGCCTACTCGTCGCCCAGCCCGTTTACGATCTCCGATCTCTCCTCGGTCTGGATTGTCTGCGATGTATACGAAAACGACCTAGCTACGGTTCGCATGGGGGACACGGCGGAGATCACCCTGAATGCCTATCCCGGCCAGTTGTTCAAGGGGAAGGTCAGCAATATCGGCGCCATCCTCGATCCCAACATCCGTACCGCCAAGGTTCGAATCGAAGTGCAAAATCCCGGAATCATGCGGCTGGGTATGTTCGTAAGAGCCACCTTCCACGGTCAAACCAAAGAGATGCACACCATCGTCCCCGCATCCGCCGTTCTGCGCATGCACGACCGCGATTTCGTCTTCGTTCCCGCACCGGATAAGAAATTCCGCCGCGTGGAAGTGGTCAGCGGAGAAGTGTTGACGGCAAACACGAATCTGCAAGAAATCAGGTCAGGACTCAAACCAGGGCAGCAAGTGGTAACGAACGCGCTCGTCCTGGACCACGTGCTCGCTCAATAGAGCATCGGCAAAGCGGACAAGACAGAAATGATTCGCGCCCTCGTAGACTTTGCACTTAACAATAAGTTCGTTGTCCTGGCCATCGCTATTCTTCTGGCCGGTTGGGGAGCAATCTCGTTCCATAACCTGCCCGTCGAAGCCTATCCCGATATCGCCGACAACTATGTCACGGTGATTACGCAGTGGCCGGGCCGGTCCGCGGAGGAAGTCGAACAGCAGGTCACGATCCCGATCGAAATTCAGATGTCGGGCATGCCGCACATGAGCTTCCTTCGCTCCGAGTCGATTTTCGGTCTCTCGTTCGTGATCATGATTTTCGACGACAGCTCGGTCAATGACTGGAATCGCCAGAAGGTTCTCGAAAGGCTCACCCAGGTCAATCTTCCGCCCGGACAGAACCTGCAGCCGCAGATCGGCACGGACTGGAGCACGACCGGTCAGATTTACTGGTACACGCTGCGAAGCACGAATCCCCGCTATGACTTGATGGAATTGAGATCCATCGAAGACTGGGTTCTGCTGAAGCAATTCAAGTCTGTGCCGAATGTAGTGGACGTTTCCGATTTCGGCGGCACGGTACGCGAGTACCAGGTGCGCGTCGACCCGAGCAAGCTGGTTTCCTACGGATTAAGCATTGGCCAGGTAGAGCAGCAAATTGCGAACAACAATATCAACGCAGGCGGTAGTTTCGTAGAAGTCGGAATGCAACAGATGAATGTCCGCGCTCTTGGACTCTTCACCGATGTGCGGGACATCGAGGACACCGTTCTTAAAACTCAGACCGGAACCGCACTGCGCGTGAAAGATATCGCGCAGGTAACGCAAGGGCCGAAGATTCGCCTGGGCCACATGGCGAGAGCCAATCACATGGAAGACGGCCGCATCATCGACGAGCCTGACATTACTCAGGGCGCGGTTCTCATGCGCAAAGGCGCGGAAGAGCAGCCTACGCTCGATGCGATCCATAAGAAAGTGTATGACCTCAACCACGGCCTTCTTCCGCCCGGCGTGCAAGTCATCCCGATGCTCGACCGCAGCGACCTGTTGCATTTCACCTTGCACACAGTGATGCACAACCTCGTCGAAGGCATGATTTTGGTCAGCATCATCCTTTTTCTATTCTTGCTGAATATCCGGGCAGCGCTCATCGTCGCTCTGACCATTCCATTCTCATTGCTGTTCGCTTCGATCTGGCTCGACTTGAGCCACATTCCCGCAAATCTGCTCTCCCTCGGCGCACTCGATTTCGGAATGGTGGTGGATGGCGCAGTAGTGATGGTGGAGAACATCGTCAGGCATCTGAGCCGCCTCCACAATGGTTCTGGATCGGCGCGCAAGCAAACACCTGCGGAAGCGATTCGTGAAGCTGCGCACGAAGTACAGCGTCCAGTCTTTTACGCGATCGCGATCATCATCACCGCCTATATGCCGATCTTCACGCTGCAACGTGTGGAAGGCCGGTTGTTCAGGCCCATGGCTTGGACGGTTGCACTGGCTCTGCTCGGCGCGATGACGTTCTCCGTGCTGGTCGCTCCCGTGCTGGCCAGCTTATTCTTCCGCGGCGGCGTCAGAGAACGACACAACCGGGTGATGGGATATCTCACAGAAACATATCGGCGCCGGTTGCGCTGGGCGGTGCAGCATCGCTGGGTTGTCGCCGCCGTGGGCATTGCCGCTCTGGCCGGAACACTCTTCCTGGGCTTTGGCGACGTCATTGGTGCTGAGTTCCTGCCCCACTTGGATGAGGGAGCAATCTGGGCTCGAGGGACTCTAGCAAATAGCACAAGCCTTACCGAAGGCGAGATATTCACCAGCAGCGAGCGCTATATATTCGCGTCCTTTCCGGAAGTAAAAACCGTCGTATCCCAGGTAGGCCGCCCCGACGACGGAACCGATACTGGAGGATTCGGCAATACCGAGTATTTCATCGACTTAAAACCCAAGGATGAGTGGAGGGCCGTTTTCCATCGCAATAAAGAGGAGTTGGTTGCCGCCATGAGCCGCGCCGTCGAAAAATATCCGGGCGCGATCTGGAATTTTTCGCAGCCCATCGAAGACAACGTCGGCGAAACCATGACCGGCACCAAAGGTTCTTTGGCGCTCAAAATCTTTGGGGATGATCTGAAGACGCTTGAACAAAAAGGCGAAGAAGTCACGGCCGTCATGTCGGAGATCCCGGGCATGCACGACGTCAAACTGTTGCGCGACTTCGGCCAGCCAAACCTCGATCTAACCATCGACCGCCGCCAGGCAGCGCGTTTCGGAATCAACGTGGCCGATATTCAGGATGCCGTCCAGACGGCCGTCGGCGGCAATGCTGTCAGTCAGGTTCTGATCGGTGAGCAGCGCTATGACGTGGTCGTGCGCTACCAGGCACCCTACCGCAACACCCAGCAGGCCATCGAGCGGGTTCGCCTGCTCTCTTCTTCAGGAGAGCGCGTCTCTCTCGCGCAACTCACCAACGTGGAGGTTAAAGACGGCGCTTACGACATATACCGCGAAGGCAACAGCCGCTATGTCGCAGTCACCTTCAGCGTCCGTGGCCGTGACCTCGGAACCACGGTCGAGGGCGCCATCAAAAGGATTAACGAAAAAGTGAAAATGCCCCCAGGCTACAGCCTTGGCTGGTCGGGAGAATACGAAAGCGAAAAACGCGCGGAAGCGCGGCTGGCTCTGATCGTGCCGCTGACCATTCTGGTCATCTTCATCATTCTTTACACCATGTTTCGTTCTTACAAATGGGCGCTGCTCATTCTGTTAAACGTTGGTTTGGCTCGCGTGGGCGGTTTTCTCGCCCTTCTGCTGACCGGAACGTATCTCAGCGTGTCGTCGGGCGTAGGGATGCTAGCGCTGTTCGGTGTGTCCGTTCAAACTGGCGTCATCATGCTGGAATATATCAACCAACTACGCGCGCACGGATACTCGATTCCCGACGCCGCCGTAGAAGGCGCCGTCCTCCGGCTTCGCCCCATCATGATGACCATGCTCGTTGCCACTCTCGGGCTTCTCCCCGCAGCCTTATCGCATGAAATCGGATCGGATTCTCAAAGGCCTTTCGCAATCGTCATCGTCGGCGGACTGATCTCCGATCTGCTCCTGAGCATATTTTTGTTGCCCACGTTTTACGTCTGGATCGCAAGAGAGGGCGATCAACTTCCGGAACTGGAGGCGTCTCTTGAGTAGTCTTGTATCGCTCCGGAATCTATACACGATAGTCGTCTGCATCCTTGCAACGTCGGCATTCGGGCAAACGACCGCACCAGTCAGGGTCACGCTCGACGAAGCGATCCAGATGGCGCTCCAGCACAACCACAACCTATTAGCGACACGAACCACCGTTCAGCAGAGCGAAGCGGAAGAAACCACAGCCAACATGCGGCCCAACCCGTCTCTGTTTGCCGATTGGGAGTATCTTCCGCTGAACCACTCCGGACAGAATGCCCAATACCTGCACGATTCGACCGAAGGCGATCTTGGCCTCAGCTACTTGCTCGAGCGCGGAAAGAAACGTCAGCACCGGCTGCAGGCGGCGAAAGATATCACAGCGCAGACGCGTTCGCTGGTTAGCGACAACGAGCGCGGCCTGACGTTCAATGTCGCGTCGCTGTTTGTGAATGTTCAGCTCGCTCAATCGACCTTCGAACTCGCCGAAAAGGATTTGAAAAGCTTTCAGCAAACGGTGGATCTCGGCGAGTTGCGCTACAACAAGGGCGCGATCAGCGAGGACGATTACCTGAAGATCAAACTGCAATTGCTGCAGTTTGAAACCGACTACCAGCAGGCCGAACTGGCAAAGGTGCAGGCGCTTTCCGATCTTCGCCAGTTGCTCGGTTACGAATCAGTTTCAGCGGATTACGATGTTGCAGGTCCCTTTGACTACCAACTGCAGAAGGGCAATCTGGAAGACTTTCAGTTGAAGGCGTTGCAGAACCGCCCCGACTTGCGCGCCGCTCAACAAGGCATAACCGCTGCCCAGAGCCAATACGAATTGCAGAAGGCGATTGGCAAGCAGGATGTCACGGTACAAGGGAACTATTCTCACGTTAACGGGATTAACGCCGCCTCCTTCTATGGCAGCATTCCTCTTCCGATTTTCAATCGCAATCAAGGTGAAATCGCGCGTACGCGTTTTGCCATCACGCAGGCACAAGAGCAAGAGAAGGCAACCAACGGTCAGGCTCTCACCGATGTGAGCGACGCCTACGAAGGATTGCGTGTGACTGATCGCATCGTTCAACTCTATCGCTCAGGCTCCCTTGACGTGGCGCAGAAAGACCGCGACATCGCCGAGTATGCCTACAAGCGCGGCGCTGCCAGTCTGCTCGATTTCCTTGACGCCGAGCGCAGCTATCGCGCCACTCAGCTTGCCTATCGCCAGGCGCTGGCCTCATACTTGCTCGCTTTGGAGCAATTGCGCGAGGCTGTAGGAACACGGGTGTTGCCATGATTCAGTCTGTGCGTTTCGTGTGCGCTTTTTCGAAAGACCACGCGCGAACATTGCACCGCTCGCCCAAGGAGCCGGTTCTGTGAACAAGCAAGAAGTACGGAGCCGGATTGAAGAACTCGGAGTCATTCCCGCGATTCGCGTGTCTACGACAGGCGACGCTCTGTTTGCAGCCGGGGCCGTAGCTCGCGGCGGCATCCCCATCGTCGAAGTCACCCTAACGGTGCCGGAAGCGATTCGAGTGATTTCCAGTTTGGCGGAACAGGTCCCCGACGTCATTGTCGGTGCCGGAAGTGTCCACGATGTCGACACCGCACGACTTTGTTTGGATGCCGGAGCTAAGTTTCTTTCGAGCGACGGCCTTGACGCTGAGACGGTGAAGTTCGCAGTGCAGAATGACGTCGTCATCATTCCCGGCGCGCTCACCCCGAGCGACGTCGTTGCGGCATGGAAGCTCTCGCCCGACTTCGTAAAAATTGTGCCCTGCGGCCACGTCGGCGGCGACAGTTACATAAAAGATCTGAAGGCGATGTTTCCCCGGGTTCCCATGATTGCTGCAGGCGGTGTAAATCAACGCACTGCCTTCAGCTTCATTGCCGCAGGAGCGGTCGCGCTGGGCATTGGCGGAGAATTGATTCCGCGAGAGGCCATCCGTCGCCGCCAGCCAGATCGAATCGCCGAATTGGCGCGCAGGTTTCTGAACGCCGTCAGTAACGCCCGCGCCGGCTGAACCCGTGGCTGCAACCTTACCCTGTAAGCCTGAGTAGGGAGCCGCACATCACTGCCTCATGCTTTCGGATGGCCCCAACCTTTTTGTCGCACCTGTTTCGCCGCGGTTTGCGACGCAATTCATGGTTGCGTCGCAGGCTTCGCGCTGAAGATGCCCTTGAAGTTTTCGCGATACTGAAGGAAGACCAGTATCCACAAAACAGACGCCACCAGAGCCGGAGCAATGCTCGCCGGCGCAAGCGTCAGGTGAAACGCAAGGATGTTGTAGAGTTCCGCCGCCAACACTGTCAGCGCTAGTGGCACGAAGTAGCCCGAAAGCAACAGCAGCCCACCGAGCACTTGAATCGCGAAGAAGAATGCGGCAAAATGCGACTCGCTGACGGAGACAAGAAACTGAAGTGTGAGCGGATTCGTCGGCGGCG